>Ga0307412_10000291_pt1 | contig 31875 bp, 25 predicted proteins | sample DK1Cmetagenome_3_FD_203823 | JGI IMG/M metagenome (GOLD analysis project Ga0307412, IMG submission 203823) | Maize rhizosphere microbial communities from greenhouse at UC Davis, California, United States - DK15-C-1 | ecosystem: Host-associated > Plants > Roots > Rhizosphere > Soil | place: USA...
CGGGGGCGTTCATGGCGGCTCCAGAAAATGGACAACCAGCGGGTCTGCATGGAAAGGGCGCAACCGCCGGGATTCGAATGATTCTGGTACGTCCCGCAGGGAATGAAAATATACGATCTGCGCAAATGCCGCTAACTGTATAGTTGCAGGTGGTCTAACTGTACAGTTTTCTTCGTGATCGATTTCCAGCCCAACCGCGCCCGTGGACTCGCGCCGACCTTGGTCGAGCAGCTGGTCAACGCCATCCTGCGCGCCATTGAAGCGCAGACGCTGCGTCCGGGTATGTCCCTACCCTCGGTCCGTGAATTCGCCCGCCAGTACGGTGTCAGCACATTCACGGTGGCCAGCGCCTATAGCCGCCTGGTGTCGCTAGGCTGGCTGGCGGCGCGGCCCGGCGCCGGCTACCGGGTGGCGTCGCCGGACGCGCCCGCGCGGCAAGGCGAACCGTTGTCCTGGGAGCCGCCGCGCCTGAACGCCGGCTGGTTGCTGTCGGACATCTTCGCGGATCACTCCATCCCCATCAAATCGGGATGCGGCTGGCTGCCTGGGGAATGGCTGAACGAAGAGGGCATGCACTTGGCGCTGCGTCACATGGGGCGCGTGCCGGCGATGCGCATCGCCAATTATGGTCACCCCTATGGCTACGCGCCGTTGCGCGAGACGATCGCGGCCAGCCTGAGCGCGCAGGGCATGGGGGTGGAAGTTTCACAGGTGCTGCTGACCCAGGGCGTGTCGCATGGGCTGGACATGGTCAGCCGCACGCTGCTGCGGCCGGGCGACACCGTGGTGGTGGAGCAGCCCGCCTACGCGAATCTGCTGCAGCTGCTGCGCCTGCTGGGCTTGCGGGTTGTCGCCGTGCCGCGCACGGCCGACGGGCTGGATTGCGAAGCCCTGGAACGCGTCGTGGCTCAATATCAGCCGCGCGGGCTGTACATCAATACGGCGTTGCAGAACCCATCCGGCGCCAGCATCGGCATGGCCAATGCGTTCCGCATCCTGCAAGTGGCCGAGCGGCATGGGTTGTGGGTGATCGAGGATGACATTTCCCGCGACCTGGCGCCGGGCGTGACGCCGATGTTGGCCGCGCTGGACGGTGCGCGGCGGGTGATTTACCTGGGCGGCTATTCCAAGGTCATCAGCCCGTCGGTGCGGGTGGGTTATGTGGTGGCGCACCGCGACCTGACCCGCGACTTTGCGCGGACCAAGATGGCGGTGGGCCTGACGTCGCCCGAAATCATGGAGCGCATCGTGCACCAGGTCATTCGCGAGGGGCGCTACCGTGCGCACATCGCGCGGACCCGCGAACGGCTGGCCGAGGCGCATGCCGTGGTCGCCGGGCGGATGCAGCAGCACGGGTTCGAGATTTACGGACGGCCCCAAGGGGGCTTGTTCCTGTGGGCCAAAGTGGCTGGGCAGTGGCGCGAACGCGGCGCCAACGGCTTGGCCGAGTTGGCGTTGAAGGACGGAATCTGGCTGGCGCCGGGTTCGTACTTCGAAGTGGACGAGGCCGATACGCCGTGGGTGCGATTCAACGTGGCGTATTCCGAGGCACCCGAGCTGTGGCGGTTCATGAGGAATGCGGGGGCCGCCTGAGGGGGGCTTCAGCGTTCGTAAGTGACGAAGTCGTAGTCGTAGCCGTTCTCGGCGGGCTGGGTTTCGCGCGCGGTTTCCTTCCATTCGAAGGCGGGCAGCAGCGGGAAAAAGGCGTCGCCATCCACCTGGGCGTGGACTTCGGTGGCCAGCACGCGTTGCGCCAGCGGCAGTGCTTGCGCGTAGATCTGCGCGCCGCCGATCACGAAGGCCTGGTCCACGTCGCCGCAAGCGGCAATGGCGGCGTCCAGCGTGGGGACGACGGTCGCGCCGGAGGCGATGAAATCGGGGTTGCGGCTGATCACGATGTTGGTGCGGCCGGGCAGCGGGCGGCCCAGCGAATCCCACGTCTTGCGGCCCATGACGATGGGATGGCCCAGCGTGCTGCGCTTGAAATGCGCCAGATCGCCCGGCAGTTTCCAGGGCAAGGTGTTGTCGCGTCCGATGACGCGGTTGTCGGAATAGGCAACGATCAGGGTCAGGCTGGCGGGCATGCGGGGGCAATGGTGAGGACGGCCGGGAGTCGGCCGATCGGACGGCATAAGCGTAGCAAATTCCGCCGCAGCCAGCCGGTCACCCCTTATCCCGCCACCCTTTATCCCGCCACCCTTTATCCGGCCGCGTGTTCCAGGAATTCCGTCGCGGGCATCGGGCGGCCCAGCAGGAAGCCCTGCAGGGAATCGCAGCCCAGGCCGGTCAGGAATTTCTGCTGGGCCGCCGTCTCGACGCCTTCGGCGACGATCCGCAGGTTCAGTTGCTGCGCCAGCGCGACGATGGCCGACACGATGGCCGCGTCTTCGTTGTCGTGTTCCAGCTGGTTCACAAAGCCGCGGTCGATCTTCAATTCGGTCGCGGGCAGGCGCTTCAGGTAGAGCAGGCTGGAATAGCCCGTGCCGAAGTCGTCGATGGAGATGGTCACGCCCAGGCCGGACAGGCGCTTGAGCACGGCCAGGCTGGCCTCGGCGTCGCGCATGGCCGTGGACTCGGTCACTTCCAGCGTCAGGCACGCGGGCGGTACGTCGTGCCGCGCCAGGGCCGCGCGCACCGTTTCAACCAGGCTGGCGTGGGCGAACTGCAACGCCGAAATGTTGACGGCGATGGTCCAGTGGCCCTGGCCGGCGTTGATCCATTCCCGCATCTGGCGGCAAGCGTCATTGATGACCCATTCCCCGATCGACAGGATCAAACCCGTCTTTTCGGCGATGGGGATGAACTGGTCCGGACCGACCAGGCCGCGGGTCGGGTGATTCCAGCGCAGCAGCGCTTCGGCGCCCATGATGGGGCCGGCGGGCGCCTCGTACTTGGGCTGGTAGTGCAGCACGAACTGGTCGCGTTCCTGCGCCAGACGCAGGTCGTGCAGCAATTCGATCTGTTCGTGCGCGTCCGCGTTCATGGATGGCTCGAAGAAGCTGTAGCCGGTGCCGCCCAGCCGCTTGGCGTGGTACATCGCGGCGTCGGCGTTGGTCAGCAGGCTGTGGGTGTCTTCGCCATCGTTGGGGTAAATTGCGATCCCCACGCTGGACGTCACCAGCACTTCGTGCCCGTAGACCATGACCGGGCGGGCGATGGCTTCGATCAGCCGGTCGGCCACGTTCGCGCCGTCGGTGGGTTCGATGACTTCACTCAGCACGATGAATTCGTCGCCGCCCAGCCGCGCCACCGTATCCTGCGTGCGCAGGGCTTGCCGGATGCGCTGCGCCAGATCGATCAGCAGGGCGTCTCCGGTGTGGTGGCCGTAAGCGTCATTGACCGCCTTGAAGCCGTCCAGGTCGAAGAAGAGCACGGCGAAGTAGCCCTTGCGGCGGCTGGCGCTTTCGATCGCCTGCTCCATCCGGTCTTCAAGCAGGATGCGGTTGGGTAATTTGGTCAGCGTGTCATGCAGCGCCAGTTGCACCAGTTCTTCGTTGGCCTCGGCCAGCGAAGAGGCCAATGCCGACGTGCGCGCCTCCAGCCGGTTGTCCAGCACGGCGACGACGAGCGCGATGGCCAGCACGCTGAGCGTCACGGCGGTGACGGCGATGGCCAGCCAGCCGGCCGAGATTCCGCCGTCGGCGGCCATGCAGATGCTGCCGGCCGGGAAGCCCGCGGCCTCCATGCCTGAATAGTGCATGCCGACGATGGCGATGCCCATGACGACCGACGCCAGGGGCCGGGACCAGGCCATGCGAGGCCCGTCCTGGCGCAGCCGGTAAGTGATCCAGAGCGCGGCGCCGGAGGCGGCCACGGCGATCAGGATGGACAGCGAGAACCACACGGTGTCGTAGACGATGCCGGGTGTCATGCGCATCGCGGCCATGCCCAGGTAGTGCATCGCGGCGATCCCGGCGCCCATCAGCAGGGCGCCGGCCACCAGCCTGCGCCAAGGCAGCTCGTCCTTGCACACGATCCAGAGCGCGAAGGCCGAGCAGCCGATGGCGATCCCCAGCGACAGGACGGTCAGAGGCAGGTCGTAGCCCATAGGAATGGGCAGGTTGAAGGCCAGCATGCCGACGAAGTGCATGGACCAGATGCCGATGCCCATGGCAAGCGCGCCGCCCGCCAGCCAGTAGCGCGCCGCCGGCAGCCCGTTCGACGCCCGCACGCGATTGGCCATGCCCAACGCCGTATATGACGCCAGGATGGCGACCCCTAAGGATACGAGGACGAGCGAAGGGTTATAAGTTCCAACGAGCATGTGTGGGTCCTGTCCTGAGCGCTTGCTGCGATCGCGCCGGCCTCAAATCAAATCAATTAGTAGTCAACGGTTGCAATTCGGTCGCAAGACAATTCCTGCTGTCGACGTTGGCGATTTACATACTCTCTTGTCGGGAAGGGGGATGCGGCGGGCGATGCCTGCGGTCGGCGCTGCCGGATGGGCTGCGCGGTCGCGCGGCTGGCGATACGCGCGGCTCGGCATGGGCCGGTCGGAAGCCGCGGCGCGCAGCGCATCAGGGATGCGCGTCCGAGGCTAAGGGATGGGTTATACCGAAATCGCGCTTCCAGATGCTCACCAATCTTCACTTATGCCGGCAGGCGCGGCGTGTCCGCCCTGCGGCAAGGACTGCGGCGGCGCCTGCGCGCATCCCGGCTCGCCGGAGTTGGCGCACCGGGCGCGATCTTACACGGCCATGGGCGCGGTGAGCGGCGCGTGATGCGTGTAGCCGGACAGCGAGAAATCGCCCGGCTCCACTTTTTCCAGCCATTCGGGTTCGTAGCGGCCCGTCACGGCGAAATCGGGAATGCGGTCGGACAGCACCAGCTTGGGCGATTCGTAGGGCTCGCGCTTGAGCTGTTCGCGCAGCATCGGCAGGTGGTTTTCGTAGATGTGGGCATCGCCGATGAAATACGTGAACCAGCGCGGGGTGTAGCCGGTCAGGCGTCCCACCAGATGCAGCAGCGCGGCGCCTTCGGTCAGATTGAAGGGCGTGCCCAGGCCGACATCGTTGGAACGGATGTACAGGCACAGCGAGATTTCGCGGGTGGTCGCGTTGGGCAGGAACTGGTAGAGCAAATGGCAGGGCGGCAGGGCCATTTCTTCGATCTGGGCCCAGTTCCAGCCGTGGAACAGGATGCGGCGGTCGCCCGGGCGCTCGTGGATGGTGTCCAGGCATTGACGCAACTGGTCCACCGCCTTGTACAGCAGCACCTTCGGGACGCCGCCTTCTTCCAGGTCGGCGACTTTGGCATAGCCGCGCGCCAGCGCGTCGTCGATTTGCGCCGGGCGGCTGGCGTCCAGCACCTTGTAGGCGGGCCATTGGCGCCATTGCACGCCATAGACCGGGCCCAGGTCGTCCGGGCCTTCGCGATACGGGTTGGCCAGCCATTGGCTGTTTTCATTGGCGTTCTGGTCCCAGACCTTGCAGCCCAGCTCGCGGAATTCGGCGGCGCTGCGCGAGGCGCGCATGAAGCCCACCATTTCGCCGATCGCGGACTTGAACGCCAATTTCTTGGTGGTGACGGCGGGGAAGCCTTTTTGCAGGTCGAACCGCAATGAAGCGCCCGGCATGCTGAGCGTACGTATGCCCGTCCGGTTCTCCTGCCAGGCGCCGGTGTCCAGAATGGATTGAACGAGGTCCAGGTATTGTTTCATGGCGGTCCTTGTGTTCGCCCGCCCCGCGGGTGACGCAAATTGGCCGCCGCGTGCGACGCGGCGGCGCTTATCAAGATAGAGAAGAAGGGATAGGGCGAATTACACCACGCGAGCGTGCCTCAGGCGGCCGCCGGCGTTTCCTGCGTATCTACGATTTCAACCGAAAACGTCAGCGCCGCCGTTTTCTCGAGCATGGCCGAGGCCGAGCAGTACTTTTCGTGGGACAACTGTACGGCGCGCTCGACCGCGGCTTGCGGCAGGTTGCGGCCCGTGACCGTGAAGGCGAAGTGGATGCGGGTGAAGACCTTGGGATCGGCATCCGCACGCTCGGCCTGGAGCTTGACGCTGCACCCGGTGACCGCATGGCGGCCGCGCTTGAGGATCAGGACGACGTCATACGCCGTGCAGCCGCCGGTACCGGCCAGCAGCATTTCCATCGGGCGGGGCGCCAGGTTGTGTCCGCCGCCATCCACGGCGCCGTCCATCACGGCCACGTGGCCGCTGCCGGTGCTGGCGGTAAAGAGCATGCCGTTCGGGCCGCCCCAGTCGATCGTGCATTCCATGTTGTGTGTCCTTGAGCGTTGAGCGCAGTCAATGGTTGATGATACCTGTTGCGTACAATTCCAGGCATGAGAGCCCCGCCCCGCATCAGGGGTGTGTGGCGCCTGTTTCGCCAAGGAGTTGCCCATGTCCACCGCCCTGTCAAAATCCGGCCCCGTTTCTTTTCTGCGCCGGACCAGCCCCCTGGATGCGTTGCTGGCCGAAGCGGACCGCGCGCTGAGGGTGCTGTCCAACAGTGCGACCGCCAGCAGGCCGTATCCGGCCAAAGCCGAAGAACCGCTTACCGCCCTGTCCGCGCAGGAAAAGCGGCATGCGGCCGGCCTGATGCGCGTGAACCATGTGGGCGAGATCTGCGCGCAGGCGCTATACCGCGGGCAGGCGTCGGTTTGCCGCGAAGCCGCGCCGCGCGCGCTGCTGCTGAACGCGGCCTCCGAGGAAGTCGATCACCTGGTGTGGTGCAACGAGCGCCTGACCGAATTGGGCAGCCGGCCCAGCCTGCTCAATCCGGTCTGGTACGCCGGTTCGTTTGCCCTGGGCGTGCTGGCCAGTTATGCGGGGGTGCCCCGCAACCTTGGTTTCATGGCCGAGACCGAACGGCAGGTAGAGGCGCATCTGGAAGAGCATCTACGCACCTTGCCGGTGCAGGATGAACGATCGCGCGAGATCGTCCGCAAGATGAAGGATGACGAAGCCGAGCATCGCGCGAGCGCCGAACGGGCAGGGGGCGTGCCCCTGCCAAGCCCCGTAAAGGCCGCAATGCGGGCGATGTCCAAGGTCATGACGACCACGGCTTACTGGGTCTGACAGGGCCTCCAGCCGAAATGTTGCAGTGCGCAAATTCGGCCGCATGCTGGTGCAAGACGCACCATTACGGTGCAAATAACAGGGTGGGATTACCCCATGCCGTCTAGGGTTAGTCCGCAATGGGTTTACCCGTTCGGCAAAAACCCTTTTTTCGGCAAGGTCGTTGATTGCCGCGGGTCTCCAGGGTGCGGAGCTGGAATATGCGGCGAAAATGCAACGCGAAAACGCGCCTTCCAAAGAGATTAAAAAAATTCTTGCATCGCACAAAAAACCTCGGTACTATTCACTCATCGGATGTTGAAACGCAGTCGGCGCGGTGCAAAACCCCGAACGCGTAGCGAGCAGAAGGCCAGCTCCCAACATGCCACGGTTGTCTCCTCCACCCTCCTCCTTTGGTGGATTTAGCCCGAGATCTCACGATCTCGGGCTTTTTTTTGTCCCGAATCAACCTGTCCCTATTTTGTTGCAAGATATGCCGGAAGCCGTCGGCTTACCGCATTTCCTCCCTATGGCGGTCTCCGCGTTTTCCCTGGGATATTTCGGGTGTTGCCTGACGGAAAGCTCTACAATCACCGCATGAAATCCGTCCTTCCGCGCACCCGCGGTTTCGTTGCAACAGCCCCCTTCAACCAGCGGTCTGGCTGTGGACGAACGGCCCGGCTCCGGGTGTTACGTTTCGTGCCCGTGAATTGCACTTCCTTATCCCTCCCATATATGGGCGTTACACCTGCCTCCGATAATGGCGGGCCTGTCTCGATAGACCAACCAGAGGTGATTCTGTGACCTGGCTGTATATCTGCGTGGTCGCGTTCATGGTGGGCGGACTCATCGTGTGGTCGGAGCGCTGGCACGGCCGGTTTACCGGCGACAGCGATCTGAACAAGCCGCAAGCAAACCATTCCCGCGCCACGCCGCGCGTCGGCGGCCTGGCCGTGCTTGCCGGCACTTTGCTGGGCCTGCTGGTGCTGGGCCCCGCCAACATGACATTGACGTGGTTGTGGCCGGCGTTGTTCGTCGCCGCGTTGCCGGTGTTCGTGGCCGGCCTGTTGGAAGACATCACTAAAGATATCGGCGCCAGCAAGCGTTTGCTGGCGGCCTTCCTGTCGGCGGCCATCGCCTGGTGGCTGCTGGGCGGCGTCAGCCGTGTCGGCATGGCGCCGGTGGACTACGTCCTGTCGTTCTGGCCGGTGTCGCTGCTGTTCACCATGTTCGCGGTGGGCGGCTGTACGCATGCGCTGAACATCGTGGACGGCATGAACGGCCTGGCCGGCATGGTCGCCACCTTGATGGCGGTGTCGATCAGCCTGGTGGCCATGCAAGTGGGCGACGTACCGATCTTCCTGATTTCTGCCGCATTGGCGTCGGCCACCCTGGGCTTCCTGGTCTGGAACTTCCCGTTCGGACGCGTGTTCCTGGGTGACGGCGGCGCGTACTTCCTGGGCTTCATGCTGGCCGAGCTGGCCGTGCTGCTGGTGGTCCGCAACCCGTCGGTGTCGCCGTTCTACGCGCTGGCCGTGCTGTTCTACCCCGTATTCGAAACCGGCTTTTCGATCTGGCGCCGGCGCTTCAAGCGCGGCGTCCCGGTCGATCAACCGGATGCCTTGCACCTGCATCAGTTGGTATTCCGCCGGCTGGTCCGCGTGACGTTCAGCCGCGGCCGCCGTCATGCGGTGCCCGCGTTGTGCAATGCGATGGCGTCGCCCTACATGTGGGTGCTGGCGCTGATCGGCCTGGTGCCGGCCACGATCTGGTGGGACAACGCGTGGGCGCTCGGCGCCAGCCTCGTGGTGTTCGCCAGCGTCTACATCTGGCTGTATGCGCGGCTGGTCTCCTGGCGCCGGCCGGGATGGCTGCTGCTGCCGTCCGTTTTGAAAACCACGGATTAGGTTTGAGTGCCCCGGCGAATGCCGCCGGGGGCTCGGTTATCTATCACCCGACCATCTTTAAAATGCCGTAATCGTTCTACGGTGAAGGGAGAGTTATGTTGCGAATTCAGGATGTGAAACTCGCTGTCGTGGGCCTGGGCTACGTCGGTCTGCCGCTTGCGGTGGAGTTCGGCAAGAAGCGCTCGGTCATCGGTTTCGATATCAATACGCGCCGCATCGACGCATTGAAGGCCGGGCACGATCACACGCTGGAAGTCAGCGACGCAGAGCTGGCTGAAGCCGCTCAGCTGCGCTACACCGCCGACCGCGCCGAGCTGGGCCAGGCCAACGTGTTCATCGTGACCGTGCCGACGCCCATCGACGAGTACAAGCAGCCTGACCTGACCCCGCTGGTCAAAGCCAGCGAGACCATCGGCGCGGTACTCAAGCGCGGCGATATCGTCATCTATGAATCCACCGTTTACCCGGGCGCCACGGAAGAAGACTGCGTGCCCGTGCTGGAACGCGTGTCCGGCCTGAAGTTCAACGTGGACTTCTACGCAGGCTACAGCCCCGAGCGCATCAACCCGGGCGACAAGGATCACCGTGTCAGCACGATCAAGAAGGTCACCTCGGGCTCGACGCCCGAAGTCGCCGAGCTGGTCGACCAGCTGTACAAAGAGATCATCACCGCCGGCACGCACAAGGCGTCCAGCATTCGCGTCGCCGAAGCCGCCAAGGTGATCGAGAACACGCAGCGCGACGTCAACATCGCGCTGATCAACGAACTGGCCCTGATCTTCAACAAGATGGGCATCGACACCGAAGCCGTGCTGCAAGCCGCCGGCACCAAGTGGAACTTCCTGCCGTTCCGTCCGGGCCTGGTGGGCGGCCACTGCATTGGCGTGGACCCGTACTACCTGACGCACAAGGCGCAATCGATCGGCTATCACCCCGAGATCATTCTGGCGGGCCGCCGCCTGAACGACTCCATGGGGGGGTATGTGGTGTCGCAGCTGGTCAAGGCGATGACCAAGCAACGCATCCATGTGCAAGGCGCGCGCGTGCTGGTCATGGGCCTGGCCTTCAAGGAAAACTGCCCTGACCTCCGCAACACGCGCATCGTGGACATCGTTGGCGAACTGCGCGACTACAACGTCGACGTGGACGTCTACGACCCGTGGGTCGACCCGGAAGAGGCGATGCACGAGTACGGCCTGACCCCGGTGGCCAAGCTTGAAGAAGGCAAGTACGACGCCGTGATCCTGGCGGTGGCGCACAACCAGTTCAAGGCCCTGGGCGCCGAAGGCATCCGTAAGCTGGGCAAGGCCCAACATATTCTCTATGACCTGAAATACGTGCTGTCGGCTGCCGAATCCGATTTGCGCCTGTAAGGATTCAGATATGACGACGCGTTTTGACACCATCAAGCAGGAACTGACCGCCGCGCCGCGCAAGTGGCTCGTGACCGGATGCGCCGGCTTCATCGGCTCGAACCTGCTGGAGACCCTGCTGAAGCTGAACCAGACCGTCACCGGCCTGGACAACTTTGCCACCGGCCACCAGCGCAACCTGGACGAAGTCCGCGCCTCGGTCTCGGCCGAGCAATGGGCGCGCTTCACCTTCGTGGAAGGCGATATTCGCGACCTGGACGCCTGCCACCGCGCCGTTCAGGGCGTGGACTTCGTGCTGCATCAGGCCGCGCTGGGCTCCGTGCCGCGTTCATTGAAGGATCCGATCACCACCAACGAGGTGAACATCGGCGGCTTCCTGAACATGCTGGTTGCCGCGCGCGACGCGGAAGTGAAGTCGTTCGTCTATGCGGCGTCCAGCTCCACCTACGGCGACCATCCGGCATTGCCCAAGGTCGAAGAGAACATCGGCAAGCCGTTGTCGCCCTACGCCGTGACCAAGTACGTGAACGAACTGTACGCCGATGTGTTTGCGCGTTCGTATGGGTTCGAAACCGTGGGCCTGCGCTACTTCAATGTGTTCGGCAAGCGCCAGGATCCGGACGGCGCCTACGCCGCCGTGATCCCGAAGTGGACCGCCGCGATGATCAAGGGCGACGACGTCACCATCAATGGCGACGGCGAAACCAGCCGCGACTTCTGCTTCGTGGACAACGCGGTGCAGGCCAACCTGTTGGCCGCGATGGCTCCGGCGGAAGGCCGCAACCAGGTCTACAACGTGGCCGTCAGCGGCCGCAGCACGCTCAACGACCTGTTCGGCTTCCTGGTCAAGGCCTTGGGCAACGAGAACGTGAACTACGGCAAGAAGCCGGTCTATGCCGACTTCCGCCCGGGCGACGTGCGCCATTCGCAGGCCGACGTCAGCAAGGCGGGCCGTCTTCTGGGCTATGCGCCGTCGCATACGGTGCTGCAGGGCCTGGAAGTGGCCATGCCCTGGTACACGCAATTCCTGCGTTGATTTGAAAGCACTCGTCCGCAAACTCGGCAACATCCACCCGGACCACCAGCGCATCTTCAAGGGCGCTTTCCGGGTGGCCGTGTTCCTGCTGCTGGGCAAGGCCGCCGGCGCCATCAAAGAGATGGCGGTGGCCTACCGGTACGGCGTCAGCGACGCCGTGGATGCCTACCAATTCACGATGACCATGGCCACGTGGCTGCCGGTCACGATCGTGGGCGTGCTGTCGGTGGTCTTGATCCCGGTGCTTGTGCGGTTGCGCCGCGCGGAAGACGCCGAACGCGACCAATTCATCAAAGAACTGCAGGGCTGGGTGGCTGCGGCCGGCATCGCGCTGGCCATCGCCACCTGGTTCGCCTGGCCGTATGTGGTGGACCTGCTGGGCAAGGGCCTGCCGGATCGCGTGCGCGGCATGACGGGCGACCTGCTCGTCGCCTTCGCGCCGGTGTCGGCGCTGCTGCTGATCGCCGGTATCAGCGCTGCGCGCTTGCGCGCCCATGAACGCCACGTCAATACGTTGCTGGACAGCGTGCCCGCCGTGGCGACGCTGGCCTGGGTGATGTTGGCCGTCAGCGCCGATGGCGTTGGGCCCTTGCTATGGGGCACGCTGGTCGGCTATGCCATCCAGACGGTCTGGCTGGCCTGGCTGGCGGCGCGGGCGGACAACGGGTTCTGGGGCGCGCCGCGGCTGACGCTGCGTTCGCCGCATTGGCCTGAGCTGATGGGCGCCGCGGGCGTGATGCTGATCGGCCAGGTGGCGATGAGCTTCGTCGGCCCGCTGGACCAGTACGCCGCGGCCAACCTGGGCGCCAACGCGAACGCGACGCTGGGCTACGCCAGCCGGCTGCTTTCCTTGCTGCTGGGCATCGGCGCCGTGTCGGTGGGCCGCGCCGCGCTGCCGGTGCTGGCCGACGTGCAAGCGCGGGGCGACACCGGCCGCGCGCGCGGCATGGCGCTGAAATGGTCGGTGCTGATGGTGGGCGCGGGCGCCGTCGCCGTCGCGGTCGGTTGGGTGCTGGCCCCGTGGGGCGTGTCGGTGCTGTTCCAGCGCGGCGCCTTCACTGCTGAAAACACCGAGGCCGTCGCGCATGTGCTGCGCTGGGGCCTGCTGCAATTGCCTTTCTATTTTGGCGTGCTGATCCTGGTGCAGTTGCTGGCTAGCCAGAACCGCTATCGCATCATGGCCGCCATTGCCGTCGCCAATTTTGCGCTGAAGGCGGTATTGAACACCGTGCTGGCGCCCAAGATGGGCGCGGCCGGCATCATGCTGGCGACCAGCCTCATGTATGTGCTGTCCTTCGCGTGCTACCTGGTGGTGGCCATGCGCAAGGCCGAACCCAAGGAGGCCGATTGAATGTCCCAAGCCGATTCCGGCCGTGCCTTGCGCGTCCTGCTTTTCATCCATTCGCTGCATGGCGGCGGCGCTGAACGCGTTGCCGCCGACCTGAGCGCCCACTGGGCCGAGATGGGGCGCGAAGTGATGGTGGTGACGCAGGCCGGCGCCGAAGGCGACGTCTATGCCCTGCACCCCAAGGTCCGCCGCGAAGTCCTGCATACGGCAGGCGAGGGCGGCGGCCTGCGCGGCATCTGGAGCAACGTGCAACGCGTGCGCGCGTTGCGCCGGGTGATCAAGGCGTTCCGGCCGGACATCGTGCTGGGCATGATGACCACGGCATCCGTGCTTTCCGTGCTGGCCAGTACGGGCCTGGGCTGCCGCGTGATCGCCACGGAACATACGCATCCGCCGTCACAGACCTTGTCGGGCCTGTGGCTGCGCTTGCGCCGGCTGACCTATCCGCGCGCCGCTCGTGTGGTTGCACTGACGCGCGGCACGGCCGACTGGATCGAACAGCACGTGCCCGGCTCCCGGCTGGCGGTCATTCCCAACCCGGTGCATTGGCCCTTGCCGCGCGCCGAACCGCTGCTGATCCCCGTGTCGGGCGACGGACGCAAGCGATTGCTGGCGGTCGGCCGGCTGCATGCGGACAAGGGCTTCGACCTGCTGGTCCAGGCGTTCGCCGCGCTGGCGCCATCGCATCCGGACTGGGATCTGGTTATCCTTGGCGAAGGCGGGGAACGCGCGGCCCTGCAAGCGCAGGTGGACAAGGCCGGCCTGGCGCCGCGCGTGTCGATGCCCGGACGCGCCGGCAACGTGGGCGACTGGTACAAGAGCGCCGACCTATACGTGCTGACCTCCCGCTTTGAGGGGCTGTCCAATACCTTGCTTGAATCGATGGCCAGCGGCTTGGCGGCCGTGTCTTTCGATTGCGATACCGGCCCGCGTGAAATCGTGCGGGAGGGTATCGACGGCGTGCTGGTCCGGCCCAACGGCGATGTGCCCGCGCTGTGCAAGGCGCTGGCGGACGTCATGAGCGATGATGCCGCGCGCCAACGCATGGGGCAGGCGGCGACTGACGTGCGTGACCGTTTTTCGGCCACGCGCGTGCTGCAACAATGGCAAGAACTTTTTGACGGCGTGCGCGCATCGGGCCGGTAGGCCCGCGCGGCGCGCCGTTGCTACGGTGACCACGAGAACTACATCATGTGTGGAATAGTCGGAATTTGGGGCCCCCTCGGAAACAAGGAGCGCGTGCTGGCGGAAAGCTGCCGCCGCATCCGCCACCGCGGGCCGGACAGCAACGGTTTCTGGGAAGACGCCGGCGCCGAATTGGCCCTGGCGCACGTCCGCCTGGCGATCCTGGATCTGACCGAAGCGGGTCACCAGCCCATGGCGTCCGCATGCGGACGCTATGTGATGGTCTTCAACGGCGAGATCTACAACCACCTGGACATTCGCAAGCAGCTGGAGCAATCCGCGCTGGCGCCGTCCTGGCGCGGACACTCGGATACCGAAACCCTGTTGGCGGGCTTCACCGCGCTGGGCATCGAGGCGACCTTGCAGGCCGCGGTCGGCATGTTCGCGATCGCGCTGTGGGACCGTGCGTCGCGCAAGCTGGTGCTGGCGCGCGACCGCATGGGCGAAAAGCCCCTGTACTACGGCTATTCGGGCGCCGAGCTGGTGTTCGCTTCGGAATTGAAGGGGCTGATGCCCATCCCCGGATTTGGCCGCGACCTGAACCGTAATGCGTTGGCGTCGTTCATGCGGCACAACTACATTCCGGCGCCCCAATCCATCTATGAAGGCATCGCCAAGCTGCCGCCGGGAACCTGGGTCGAATTCACGGCCGACGACGCTCGCAGCCGCCGCATGCCGGAACCGCGCGTGTACTGGTCGGCGCGCGACGCGGCCGACACTGCCGCCAGATCATTGTTGAAATTCGAGTCGGACGCGCAAGCCACCGAAGCGCTGGAAGGCGTGCTGTCCAAGGCGGTTGGCGGCCAGATGCTGGCCGACGTCAGCCTGGGCGCCTTTTTGTCGGGCGGCATCGATTCGTCCACCATCGTGGCCCTGATGCAGGCGCAAAGCGCCAAACCGGTGCGCACCTTCGCGATCGGTTTCCACGAAAAGGGCTACGACGAGGCGCAGCACGCGAAGGCCGTGGCCACGCACCTGGGCACCGACCACACCGAGCTCTATGTGACCGCGGCGGACGCATTGGCCGTGGTGCCTTCGTTGGCGGACATGTACGACGAACCGTTTGCCGATTCGTCGCAAATCCCGACGTCGCTGGTCACGAAAATGGCACGCCAGCACGTGACCGTGGCGCTGTCGGGCGACGGTGGCGATGAGCTCTTCGGCGGCTATTCGCGCTATTTCCGCGTGAACAACTGGTGGCAACAGTGCGAGCGCGTGCCCGCGCTGCTGCGTAAGCCCGCGGGCGCGCTGCTCTCGGCGTCCACGCATCTGCCGGGGCGCGGCGCGTGGCGCGGCAAGGTCGGCAAGCTGGGTGAATTGCTGCGCACGGACTCGCGCGGCGATTTCTATCGCCACTTCGTGTCGTACTGGGCCGAGCCGTCCAAGGTGGTCAAGGGCGGCGTGGAACCGGTCTCGGAATTTGCGCGGGCCATGCAGGGTTCCACGTTCGAGTCCATGATGAAGCTGGACACAGTGACCTATCTGCCCGACGACATCCTGGTCAAGGTGGACCGCGCGGCCATGGCGGTCAGCCTGGAAACGCGCGTGCCGCTGATCGACCACCGGGTCTATGAATTCGCGTGGGGCCTGCCGCACCAGTACAAGGTGCGCGGCAACACGGGCAAGTGGTTGCTGCGCCAGGTGTTGCATCGCCACGTGCCGCAAGCGCTGGTGGACCGCCCCAAGCGCGGCTTCGCCGTGCCGCTGGCGGCTTGGCTGCGCGGCCCCTTGCGGGAATGGGCGGATGCCCTGCTGGACCCCACGCGCCTGCGCCAGGAAGGCTGGTTCGAACCCGAACCCATCCTGCGCAAGTGGCGTGAACATACGTCGGGCCATCGCAACTGGGATAGCCATTTGTGGGGAGTCTTGATGATGCAGGCCTGGTTGGACCGTTATCGGACAGGATCGGATCAAGGGGGATCGATTGGGAGTCTCTGACGAATGAGAATATTGATGCTGGTCAGTTCCATGCATGCGGGCGGCGCCGAACGGGTCGCGGCCACGCTGGTCAATGCATGGGCCGAACGCGGCGATTCCGTCACGTTGACGCCTACCTACTCGTCCAAGGGCACCTGCTTTTATCCATTGTCGGACAAGGTCGAATTGGCCTGGCTGGCAGACCTTGCGGGCACGCGCGTGTCGGGCGCGATGGCCGCATTCAAGCGCCTGCTGGCGCTGCGCAAACATATCCGCGACACCCAGCCCGACGTGGTGGTGTCGTTCCTGACCAACGTCAATGTGGCCGCCATCCTTGCGACGCGCGGCCTGGGCGTGCCGCTGATCGTCTGCGAGCGCACCAACCCGGTCGCCGAGACCACGACAGGAACGGTGTGGCGCAGGCTGCGCCGCCTGTTGTATCCGCGCGCCGACATGGTGACGGTGCAGGCGGAAGACACCGCGGGTCCGTTTTCGCGCCAGGTGCCCGGCATCAAGCGTCTGGCCGTCATTCCCAATCCGTTGCCCGCCCCGTTGCTGAACGCCCCGCGCGTGATGCAGCGCGACGGGGACGGCCCGCGCGACCTGCTGGCGATGGGCCGCCTCGTGACGGACAAGCAATTCGACCTGCTGATCGATGTCTTCGCGCAATTGGCGCCGTTGAATCCCGACTGGAACCTGCGCATCTGGGGCGAAGGCCCCGAGCGCGCCGCGCTTGAAGCGCAGATCGCACGACTGGGCCTGCAATCTCGGATCAGTCTGCCCGGCCGCACGGAAGCGCCCTGGGACGAACTGGCCCGAGGCCAGGCCTTCGTGCTGAGTTCGCTGGTCGAAGGCTTTCCCAATGTTCTCCTCGAAGCCATGTCGCTGGGCCTGCCCAGCGTGGCGTTCGACTGCCCCAGCGGTCCGCGCGAGATGACGCGCGACGGGCAAGACGCCCTGCTGGTGCCGGCGGGCGACCGCGGCGCCTTGCGCGACGCGTTGCAACGCATCATGGGCGATCTGAATTTGCGCCGGCAACTGGGCGAACGCGGCGCAACGGCGGTGCGCCACCGCTATGCGCTGGCCAGCGTGCTATCCGAATGGGATGAACTGTTCGAAGCGGTGCAGGAGGGGCGATGAGCACCCCGGCAATGCGCGTCCTGCACGTCATTACCGGCTTGGGGCAGGGCGGTGCGGAATCCGTGCTGTTGCGCCTGGCGACATACCCCGAATCCGGCGTGGAGCATATCGTCGTGTCATTGACCGATGAAGGCATCTATGGAGAGCGCCTGCGCGCGGCCGGCGTGGCCGTGCATGCGCTGGGCATGAAGCGCGGCCGCGTGAGCCTGGGCGGTTTCCTGGCCTTGCGCCGTTTGATTGCAAACAGCCGCCCCGATGCCGTGCAGACCTGGATGTACCACGCCGATCTGATCGGCGGCCTGGCTGCCCGCCTGGCGGGCGTGCGCGCCGTCGCCTGGGGCATCCGCAATTCGGGCGCGCACCTGGAACGCAGCAGCCGCTCGGCACGCCTGGTGCTGCGCGCGTGTGCGCTGCTGTCGGGCAGCGTGCCTCGCGCGATTATCTGCGCCGCGCAGAACGCCGCCGAGCGCCACGCCGAAAAGGGCTACCGGCGCGACCGCATGGTGGTGATCTCGAACGGCTATGACCTGTCGCGCTATGCGCCTGACGCGCAGGCCCGCGCACGCATGCGGGCGCAATGGGGCCTGTCCGAAGACGCGCCCGTGATCGGTTGCGTGGCCCGCTGGGATCCGCTCAAGGATCACGCCAACCTGCTGCGCGCCGTGGCCGCGCTGGTGCGCGACGGCCGCGACGGGGGCTTGCGCTGCGTGCTGGTCGGGCGCGGCATGACGGCGGACAACACCGAGCTGGCGGCGCTGATCGACAAGCTTTCGCTACGCGAACGGCTGATCCTGGCTGGTCCCAGCGACGACGTGCCCGCGGTGATGAACGGGCTGGACTTGCATGTGTTGTCCAGCTGCGCGGAGGGCTTTCCCAATGTAGTCGCCGAGGCGATGGCCTGCGGCGTCTACTGCGTGGTGACCGACGTGGGCGACGCCGCCTTTATCGTCGGCGACACCGGTGTCGTGGTGCCGCCCGAACAGGCCGAAGCGCTGGCGCGCGGCATCGAGACCGCCCTCTGCGACGTGGCCGCGCGGGGCAGCGGGCGGGCCGGCGAAGCCGGGCGTGCCCGCGTGCTTGAAAATTTCGACCTTGCCCGGATGGTGCAACGTTACCTCGCCGTATGGCGCCGTATTTCTGGAGTCCAGGCATGACCGCAGGCCGTCGCCTGATGTTCGTCGTCAACAACCCGGCATTCTTCATGTCGCATCGCGTGCCGGTGGCGCAAGCCGCGCAGCGCGCGGGCTACGACGTGCATGTGGCCACGATGGACGGGCCTGCCGTGGCCGACATCGAGGCGCTGGGCATGACGCACCACGCGATCCCGATGACGCGCAGCGGCAAGCATCCGTTGCAGGAATTGGGCACATTGCTGGCCCTGGTCCGCTTGTTCCGGCGCGTGCGCCCGGACGTGGTGCACCTGGTCACCATCAAGCCCGTGCTCTACGGCGGCATCGCCGCGCGCCTGGCTCGCGTGCCGGGCATGGTAGCTGCGATTTCGGGGCTGGGCTTCGTGTTCCTGTCCGACACGCTGAAGATGCGGCTGGTGCGCTCGGTGGTGGCCAGGCTGTACCGAATTGCGTTGGGCCACCCCAACAGCCGCGTGATCTTCCAGAACGCCAATGACCGCGATCTGCTCAAGTCACTGGGCGCGGTGCGAGACGGGCAGGTGGTCATGATCCGCGGCGCTGGCGTCGACCTGGACGCCTATCGCGCATTGCCCGAGCCGGCGGCGCCGCCGGTCGTGGTCACGATGGTGGCCCGCTTGTTGCGTGACAAGGGCGTGCAGGAGTTCGTGCAGGCCGCAGGCATGCTGCGCCAGCGGGGCGTGCCGGTGACGATGCAATTGGTCGGCGGCGTGGATGCGGGCAACCCCGCGTCGGCGACGCAGGATGAGGTCGAAGCCTGGCAACGCGATGGGGCGGTCCAGGCGCTGGGCGAGCGTTCGGATGTGCCCGAGCTGTATGCGGCGTCCCATATCGCCGTGCTGCCGTCGTACCGCGAAGGCCTGCCCAAGTCGTTGATCGAGGCCGCCGCTTGCGCACGCGCCGTCGTGACGACCGACGTGCCCGGCTGCCGGGATGCGATCGAACCCGGTGAAACGGGTTTGCTGGTGCCGGTGCGGGATGCACAGGCCTTGGCCGACGCCATCGCCCGCCTGGCCGAAGACGCGACGTTGCGGCAGGCGATGGGCAAGGCAGGCCGGGCGCTGGCCGAACGCGAGTTCAATATCGACCAGGTTGCCCGTATTCATGTGGCGCTTTACGACACGCTAAGCGCCTGACGGCTTGCGGCCGCGCCGGCCGGCTAGTGGCGGCGCGAGATTGCGTCGATCCAGAAGCGGGTGGATGGGTCCTGCTGGCTGGTCTGCGGCGAGTCCAGCTCGCGCATGATGTTCTTGGCCAGCACCTTGCCGAATTCCACGCCCCATTGGTCGAACGGGTTGATGCCCCAGATCACGCCCTGCACGAAGACCTTATGTTCGTACAGCGCCAGCAGCGCGCCCAGCGTATAGGCTTCCAGCCTGGGCAGCACGATCAGCGAAGAAGGGCGTCCGCCCGGGTGGACCCGATGTTGCGCCAGCAGGCGCGCGCGGGCCGGATCGCGTTCGGTGGCGGAGGTTTCCGCCAGCGCCTCGTCGAAAGATTTGCCGCGCAGCAGCGCGGAACGCTGCGCCAGGCAATTGGCGATCAGCAGTTCATGGTGGCGGGCATAGTCGTGGTTGGGTTGTTCGCACAAGATGAAATCCACCGGCGCGCCCATGGTGTCCTGGTGCAGCCATTGGAAGAACGTGTGCTGGCAGTCCGTGCCCGACATGCCCCAGATCGCAGCCCCCGTCGGCACGCCTGCGGGGCTGCCGTCGGCGGTGGCGACTTTGCCCAGTGACTCCATTTCCAGTTGCTGCGCCCACGGCACGATGTGGTACAGCCGCGAGTCATAGGGCGCGATGACCAGCGAGTCATAGCCCAGCACGCTGCGATTGACCACGCCGGCCAGCGCCAGCTGCACCGGGGCGTTTTCCGCGATCGGGGCGGTGCGGAAGTGCTCGTCCATGGCTGCGGCGCCTGCCAGCAGCTGATCGAACGCGTCGTTGCCCAGCGCCAGCGCGATCGGCAGGCCGATCGCCGACCACAGCGAATAGCGGCCGCCAACCCAGTCCCAGATCTGGAAAATGTGGTCGGGCAAGATCCCCAGGTTCAACGCGGCTTCGACGTTGGACGTGATCGCCACGACCTGCTTGATGGGATCGGCCACGCCGGCTTCCCGCAACCAGTTCATGGCGACTTCGGCGTTGGCCAGCGGTTCGGTGGTCGTGAAGGATTTTGATGCGACGATGACCAGCGTGTCGTGCGGGTCCAGCCGGCTCATGGCGTCGGCGACGGAGTGCGAGTCGACGTTCGAGGCAAAGCGCACTTCCCGTTTCGCGCCGCCATGGCGCAGGGCGCGCGTTACCAGGCGGGGTCCCCAGTCGCTGCCGCCGATGCCCAGATGCAGCACGTAGCCGTATCGGTCCGCCGCGTCGGCCTCGCGCACGAATTCGCGCAGGCGTTCGCGTTCGGCCAGCACGGCGCCGGCCACCGCGGCGGGCGGCTGCGGCGCGCGCAGGGCGGTGTGCCAGGCGGCGCGGTCTTCCGTCCAGTTGGCGTTGCCGCCGTCGAACAGCGTGGCGCGGGCGGCGTCAAAGCCCTGCTGCGCCAGCAATGCCGCCGATGCTTCCTGCAAGGCGGGGGAGTGGGCCTGCGCGCTCAGGTCCAGGCGCAGCCCCGGAGCGTTGATCAGCCGCAATTGCTCGCCGCGTCGCGAGGCGGAGTTCGCCGCCGCGGTGAATTGTTGCCAGGCCGGGCTGTTGGGAAGAGACATGGACGGTTCAGAAAGGCAGTTTGGCTTCCGGCGCGAGCTTGCCCAGTTCGCGGCGGAAATCGGCTTGGATGCGTTGTAGCGCCTCGGTCGTTTCCGCTTCGAAACGCAGCACGACCACCGGCGTGGTGTTCGACGGCCGCGCCAGGCCGAAGCCGTCCGCGTATTCCGCACGGACGCCGTCGATGGTGATCACACGGCGGGCGTCGGGGAATTGGCCTTGGTCCTGCAATGCCTGGACCAGGGCGAAGGGCTGGCCTTCTTCCATTTCCAGCTTCAGCTCGGGCGTGGACACGTCTTGCGGCAAGGCTTCCAGCGGTGCGCACGCATCGGCGAAGCGCGACACGATTTCAAGCAGGCGGGCGCCGGTGTACAGGCCGTCGTCGAAGCCGTACCAGCGCTCTTTGAAGAAGATGTGGCCGCTCATTTCGCCTGCCAGCGGGGCGCCGGTTTCAGCCAGCTTCGCCTTGACCAGTGAATGGCCCGTCTTCCACATCAGCGGCTCGCCGCCGGCGGCGTCGACCGACAGGCCCACGTGGCGGCTGCACTTCACGTCATAGATGATGGTGGCGCCGGGATTGCGTTCCAGCACGTCGCGGGCGAAAAGCACCAATTGGCGGTCGGGCCAGATGATCTGGCCGGATTTCGTGACCACGCCCAGACGGTCGCCGTCGCCGTCGAAAGCCAGTCCCAGTTCGCAGTCGGTTTCCGCCACGCACTTGATCAGGTCTTGCAGGTTCTTGGGTTCGGCGGGGTCGGGATGGTGGTTGGGGAAGGTGCCGTCGACTTCGCAGAACAGTTCGGTCACCTCGCAGCCCATTGCGCGGAACAACTGCGGCGCAACCGCCCCTGCGACACCGTTGCCGCAGTCGATCGCAATCTTCATGGGGCGCGCCAGTTTGACGCCGGACGCCACGCGCGCGATGTAGGCCGCGACCAGGTCCAGTTGGCGGCGAACGCCGGCCTGGGCCGCCGGGGCGGCAGCGCCGCCGTTCATCGCGGCGCTCAGGGCCTGCACGTCGTCGCCGTATAGCGCGCGTCCGCCCATCATCATCTTGAAGCCGTTGTACTTGGGCGGGTTGTGGCTGCCCGTGATGGCCACGCCCGAGCCGCACTGCATGATGTGCGTGGCGAAATAGACCAGGGGGGTCGGTACCATCCCGATGTCGACCGTGTCCACGCCGCCTTCCAGCATGCCCTCTTGCAGCGCCGTCGACAGCATCTCGCTGCTGAGGCGGCCGTCGCGGCCCACCACCAGCGTCTGCACGCCTTCAGCCCGGGCGCGGGCGGCCAGCGCCCCGCCCAGCGCGCGGGCGAAGGTGGCGTCGATCAGGTCCGGGACGGTGCCGCGGATGTCATAGGCCTTGAAGACCGAGGCAGGAAATTGCGACTTGTTATTACCCACGACGATTCCTTGATAACGGTGTTACAGCGGGGTGTTTGACGGGGCGACATGGTGAAAACCCGCGCATCGAAACCCGGCTGGCAAGAGGGTCAAGGTGGAATTATCCTCCATTGGCGGGTAGCGCCTCATCCCGCGGGCGGAGTAGGGCATCTTAAGGGTTGGCGCACGCCCTGATTTGGTGCATGTGGGGGCGGAACGCATTGATCCGGTGCGGATGCCGAGGCGGCCGAAAGGGCCTTTGCCAGAGGGCGGCGCATGGCATGGAAATTGCTCGTCATCCGAAGGTGATACGCTTGCTATGCAAGCAGAAAGACCGGGAGGGGCCATGGGTGCCAAAGTTTCTACTGTCATGTCGTCAAGGGGAGCCACCAGCAGGCGCGGCCCCCCCACGGACTATGCCGGGCCGGCCGCCGGTCGTGAACGCCGGCTTGATATCCATGTATTCGTATCGGAAACCGGCGAACTGGCCACCGGCCGCGCCTGGGAGCGCTGCGTCTGGCGCGACGCCCGGGTGCTGATCGCCGAATGCCCGGCGCCGCATCTGCCGGCTTCCGTCGAGGCCGCGTTGCGAGTGATTGCCGCCGATGTCGCCCGCGACCGCGGATGGCAGGGGATGGGCACGGTGGCCTTTTCGCTGGACGACCGCAGCGGGGTTTTCCGGGTGTCGGGCGCCCAGGCGCAGCCGAATGCCGCCGGCTCGCCCGTTGCCGGCCATGATCCCGATGCCGCCCACGCACTGGAAATGCGCATCGACGGCTGCGTTGACCGCCGCCTGCCCTGCACGCGCCTCTTGGTGTGCGGCGCGACGCGCGGCGAGGCCCTGCGCCGCGCCTATCGCGCGCTGTCCGAAATGCCGGGACCCGCAGGCGTCGACCGGGCGTTCCTGATGAACCGCATCGCATCCCGAGCCTACTGCTCCGGGCTGACCGGAACACGCCTGGACCAGGCCGTCGGTTAGACGTCGGGCTTTGCCTACCCTGCGGGGCGGGCGATTCCGCCCCTACAATAGTCCGCATATCCCTTGACCTGCGCCTGGGCGACACCAGGCCTTTCTTGTGCGGCGCCTATGACTTTGCTGAGCGATCTACAGTCCCTGCTGGGGTTCTCCCATGTGTTGACCGGCGCTGACGCCGAACCCTACGTGCAGGATTGGCGCAGGCGCTACCGTGGCACCGCCTTGGCGGTTATTCGCCCGGGCTCGACGCAAGAGGTCGCCGACGCCGTGAAACTGTGCCTGCACCATGGCGTGCCGGTGGTGCCGCAAGGCGGCAATACCGGTTTGTGCGGCGGCGCCACGCCCGACGAATCCGGCCGCGCCGTGGTGCTGTCCACGGCCCGCCTGACCGCCGTGCGCAATCTGGATACCGCGAACGACACCATCACGGTAGAGGCAGGCTGCATCTTGCAGGCCGTTCAAGAAGCCGCTGCGGCGGCCGACCGCCTGTTTCCGCTGAGCCTTGCGGCCGAGGGCAGCTGCACGATCGGCGGCAACCTGGCCACCAACGCCGGCGGCACGCAGGTGCTGCGCTATGGCAACACGCGCGACCTGACGCTAGGCCTGGAAGTGGTGACCGCGGAAGGCGAAGTCTGGGACGGCCTGCGCGGCTTGCGCAAGGACAACACCGGCTACGACTTGCGCGATCTCTACATCGGCAGCGAAGGCACGCTGGGCATCATCACCGCCGCCACGCTGAAGCTGTTTCCCCGGCCCGTGGCGTCTTGCACGGCGCTATTGACGGTGGACACGGTCGACCACGCGGTGGACCTGCTGTCACGCGCACGTTCGGGGTTTGGCGCCGCGCTGACCGGCTTTGAACTCATGAGCGGCGCCTGCCTCCAGGCCGTGGTGCGCCTGTTCCCGCAGCAGCGCCTGCCCTTCGAAGGGGATTCGGCCGAATCGCCCTGGTTCGCGCTGCTGGAACTGTCCGACAGCGAAAGCGAGGCGCATGCGCGCGAACGCTTCGAGGCCGTGCTGGGCGATGCCATCGATGCAGGCCTGATCGGCGATGCCGCCATTGCCGCCAACGTGGCGCAGAGCAAAGCGCTGTGGCACTTGCGCGAGAGCATCCCGCTGGCCGAGGCCGAGCTGGGCAAATCGGTCAAGCACGACGTATCCATCCCCATTTCGTCCATCGCCGGGTTCGTGCACAAGACCAATGCCTTGCTCCAAGCGCGTTTTCCGGGCGTGCGGCACGTGATCTTCGGCCATCTGGGCGACGGCAACCTGCACTACAACGTGGCCAACGCGGCCGGCCAGACCGAAAGCGAACTGCTGGCGCTCCAAAGCGAAATCTACGGCGTGGTGCATGACAGCGTGCACGCGCACAGCGGTTCCATCAGCGCCGAGCACGGCGTGGGGCAGCTCAAGCGCGATGAACTGCCGCGCTACAAGAGCCCCGTTGAACTGGCGTTGATGCGGCGGATCAAGCGCGCGCTGGACCCGCAGGGGCTGATGAATCCCGGCAAGGTACTGCAAGCCTGAGTCCGGCAACGCGCACCGATCCCGATTCCAACAAGGAACTTCAACTTATGGCTGCCAGCCCCGCGGCAGGTGCGAACAACCGGATCCTGATCGTCGAAGACGATCCCATCATCGCCGGCAATCTCTACACCTTCCTGGAAGCGCGCGGTTTCCTGCCGGACGTGGCCTACACCGGCCATGCCGCGCTGGAGCGCGCGAAAGCGCAGCGTTTCGACGCCGTCATCCTGGACATCGGGCTGCCGGGCATGGACGGCAACGCGGTGCTGCACATCCTACGCAACGACATGCGGATGTCGGCGCCGGTGCTGATGCTGACCGCGCGCGACAGCCTTGAAGACAAGTTGACGGGGTTTTCGCACGGCGCGGACGATTACCTCACCAAACCCTTTGCCCTGCTGGAAGTCGAGGCCCGCCTGCTGGCCCTGATCCAGCGCGCGAAAGGCGACACGGTGGATTCCGTGCGCCAGTTTGGCCCGTTGCAGTACGACACGCGCAGCCGCGGCGTATCGGTCAATGGCACGCCCGTGCACCTGACGCGAAAGGCCGGCCTCATCATGGAGGCCCTGATGCGCGATCCGGGCCGGGTGGTGGCGCGCGAAGAACTGGAGTCCGTGCTGTGGGGCAACGAGCCTCCGTCTTCCGATGCGCTGCGCAGCCAGGTCCATCTGCTGCGGCGCGCGTTGGCCGATGCCGGCTTCGATGGCATCGAGACCATGCACGGCACCGGCTGGAGGCTCGTGTTGCCCGGGGACGCGCCATGACACGCGCGGCCGGCGGCACATTGACCCAGCGGGTGGTGTGGGCGCTGACGGGCACGGTCGCGTTGTTCGTGACGGCGCTGGCCTTGCTGGCCTATCTGACTTTCGACCAGATGGAAGACGATCTGGTCAACGACATCCTGAATACGGAAATGGACCGATTGGTCCAACATGCGCGCGCCGGCGACGAGTTCATGCCGCGCCAGGGCGCGCGCGAGCTGGGCGGTTCCATGCGGGCATGGACGAGCGTCGACGGCCAACGCCCCGCCGGCATTCCCGATGAAGTCCTGGGGTTGGAGAGCGGGCTGCACCTGATCGAACCCGGGGCCTATACCTGGCACGTGATGGTGGCCGACACCGGAAGGGGCAAGGTTTATCTGTTGTACGACGCCACCGATAACGAAGAACGGGTGCACGACTTCGGCTTGATCGTGCTGGGCGTCGGCGCCATCTGTGTGATCGGCGCCTATGCGCTGTCGCGCCGGGTGGCGGCGGTGGCGGTGGGGCCGCTGCTGGACCTGACCGACCGTCTGTCCACCTGGGCGCCGGGGTCCCCCGACATGGCGGTGACGCGCGACGACGAGGCGGGCCGGCTGATCGAAGCCTTCAACCGCGTGCAAAACCAGGTCGACCGATCGATCGCCCGCGAACGCGAGTTTGCGGGCAACCTGAGCCACGAGGTCCGCACGCCGCTGGCTGCCATCCGTTCAGACAGTGAACTGATGCTGCTTACCCAGGCGTTGACGCCAGACCAGCGCCAGCGCCTGACCCGCGTGGTGGATAACGTGGACGATGTGATCGTATGCCTGGAAAGCGCCCGGGCGATGGCGCGTGACCAGCTGCTGCCACCCGCGCCAGTGGACGTGGCCGAGTGCATGGAAGACGCGTGGCGCGGCTACGAGGCGCAGGCCGGACAAGCCCAATTGCGCTGGGACAACCAGATCGCGCCCGGCCATGTCCTGACGCTGGACCGTTATGCGCTGCTGACCGTGCTGCGCAACCTGGTGCGCAATGCGGTGGAGCACGCCGCCCCGGCGACGCTGACAACCCGTTTCAGCGCGCCGGACACCCTGGAACTGAGTGACGACGGCAAGGGAATCGCCGCCGACGATTTGCCGTTCCTGTTCCGCCGCTACTACAGCGGACGGATGCGGGATTCCAATGCCGGCGACCGCGATGAGACCGCCCGTGGCCTGGGGCTGGCGATCGCCAAGCGCGTCTGCGACATGCAAGGCTGGTTGCTGACCGTCGAATCGTCGCGCGAACCGGAGACCCGGGGAACCCGCTTTTCCCTCCGTTTCGATGCGGGCCTCGCGGCCTCGACGGGCGCGGCGGCCGGTGGTGTTGCGCCGGCGGAACAGGGCCGAATTTGACGAAATTTCGACTCTCGGCGAACTAAGCTCTTCGCTTGTTCGATGCGTCCCTGGTCTATCGACCCATGTCGTCCCCTTTGCTGCCTGCGGCGCGTGCGCCGTCGCCTGTCTGGTATCTCTGCAGCCAGCTGATCGGCGTGACGCTGGCGCTGGCCTGCCTGGCCTGGTGGGCCAATGCCTCGGGCCTGGACCTGCGCATTGCCCGGGCGCTGTTCGATCCTGTCCTGGACGACTTTCCGCTGCATGTGAACCGTTGGCTGGACCTGCTGGGGCATCGCATGGTGCTGGCCTTGCCGATCGGCGTGGCGCTGGCGGCCGTGGGCGTGGCGGCGGCCAGTTTCCGCATCCCGGCCTGGCGCGCATGGCGCGGACCGGCCATGGCCCTGGCGGCGACCTGCCTGGTGGGTCAATTGGTCGCCAATCAGCTCAAGCACTACACAACGCTTCCACGGCCCTACGACTTGCAGACGTTGGGCGGCTACACACCGTATCCGCTGCATTGGTGGACCTGGGCGCGTGCGCGCGCCGGGGGCGCCTTGCCCAGCGGTCACGCAGGTGCGGGCTATTCGATGCTGACCCTGTACTTCGTGGGCTGGGCCCTCGGCCGACCGGCCTGGCGCTGGTGGGGGCTGGCCGTGGGCGTGGCCGCGGGCGCCGGCTTTTCGGGGGTGCGCATTTTGCAGGGCGCCCATTTCCTGAGCCAGACGCTTTGGTCCGCCGCGCTGTTGTGGTTCCTTGCCGCGCTGTTCTTCTATCCGGTGATCGCGGGGCGGGCCGCGCGTGCGGTCCGCCCCGCGACCCCGCCCGTCAGTTGAGCAGCACGCCGGGCAGCCAGAGCGAAAAGGCCGGCACGTAGGTCACCAGCGCCAGCGCCGCCAGCAGGGCGCCGTAGAACGGCCAGATCGTGCGCATCACGGTCCCCACCGATACGCCGCCGATGGCGCAGCCGACAAACTGCGTCGTCCCCACCGGTGGTGTATTCAGCCCCAACGCGCAGTTCAGCAGTATCACGATCCCGAATTGCACGGGCCCCATGCCGTACTGCATGCAGATCGGCAGGAAGATGGGTGTGCAGATCAGGATGGTGGCGGCCATGTCCAGAAACGTGCCAAGCACGAACAGGATGATGTTGACCATCAGGAAGATGGCCCACGGGCTGGTCGACACCGATGCCATCAGTTCGCCGGTTTTTTCCGCCACGCCGTAGAAGCTGATCAGGTAGCCGAAGGTGGCTGAAATGCCGATCAGCAGCAACACGACGCCAGTCGTCTTGACGGCTTTGCTGGCCGCCCGCACGAACTGATCCCAGGTCAGCGACCGATATACGAAGATCGTCAGCGCCAGCGCATACAGCACCGCGACCGCCGCGGATTCCGTCGCGGTGAAGACGCCGCTGAGGATACCCGTGATGATCAGCACCACCACGAACAGGCCCGGCGCCGCCGCGACCAGCGAACGCAGCACGATGCCCCAGCCCGGGAAGGTGCCCGCCGGATATCCCCGGCTGCGCGCCACGAAATACGCGGCCGCCAGGTTGCACAGGGTCAGGATCACCGCAGGCACGACGCCCGCGGTGATCAGCGCCGCGATCGACACCTTGCCGCCCGCCGCCAGCGTGTAAATGATGATGTTGTGGCTGGTGGGCATCAGCGCGCCGACCAGCGCGGCATGCGTGGTGACGTTCACGGCATAGTCCGCGTGGTAGCCCTCGCGCTTCATCATCGGGATCATCACGGATCCCATCGCCGATACATCCGCCACGGGCGACCCCGACACGCCGCCGAACAGCGTGCAGGCCACCACGTTGGACATGCCCAGCCCCCCGCGCACATGCCCGACCAGCGACTTGGCGAACGCCACGATGCGATCGGCGATGCCGCCGTACAGCATGAGCTCGCCCGTGAAGATGAAGAAGGGGATGGCCAGGAACGAGAACGCGTTCATGCCCGAGGTCATCTGCTGGAAGGCCACCGCCAGCGGCAGGTCTTCGACCATGATGGCCGTGATGGACGACAGGCCGATGGCGAACGCGACCGGCACGCCGATCACCAGGAACCCCATGAACGTAAACGAAAGCAGTGTCAGCGCCATGCCGGTACCACCTTATGGTTGCGCAGGATGGCGATGATGTGCTCGATGGAGAAGAGCGCGATCAAGGTGCCCGACAAGGTTGCGGGGATGTACTTCCAGGCGTTCGAGATGCCCAGGTTGGGGATCTTGTAGGCCGCGACGGATTCAGCCAGCACGCCGCAGTTCCAGGCCATCAGCACGCCGAACAGCAGCACCAGCAGGTGGATGAAGATACGCAGCCGGCGCTGGCCGGCCTTGGGCAGCGCATCCAGCAGCGATTCGAAGCCGATGTGGCCCGCATCGCGCACGCCGACGGCCGCGCCCAGCATGGTCACGTACAGCACCAGCAGCAGCGCCAGGCTCTCGGCCCAGGTCGGGGTGCTGTTGAGTACGTGACGGCCGACGATCTGCAAGGTCACGGCGATGATCAGGCAGACCAGCCCGAACACGCTGGTCCACATGCAGAATCGCGCTAGCGCCGCGCAGCCTCGGGTATAGGCATCCAGCGGGGCAGCCAGGGCTTGCGCCCGGCCCCCCGCGACGACATCGGTTTCATTCGTGGGTGTGGCCAACATGGTGCCCTCACTGGACGGCCTGGATCTTCGCGACCAGGTCTTTCATTTCGGGCGTGGTGACGAAACGCTCGTACACGGGCTTCATCGCGTTCTGGAACGAGGTCTTGTCCACCTCCACGATTTGCGAACCGGCGCGTTCGACCACGGACCGCGACTTCTGTTCGCGCTCGTCCCACAACTTGCGCATGTAGGGCACGGACTCGCGCGCCGCTTCGCGCAGGATCTTCTGGTCGTCGGGCGGCAGCTTGTCCCATTGGCGCTTGGAGAAGATCAGGATCTCCGGCGTCATCGTGTGTTCGGTCATCGCGTAGAACTTCGCGACTTCGTAGTGGTGCGCGCTTTCATAGCTGGGGAAATTGTTTTCGGCGGCGTCCACCAGCCCTGTTTTCAGCGACGTGTAGACCTCGCCCATGGGCATCGGCGTGGCGTTCCCGCCCATCGCCTCGACCATGGCAACCGATAGGTCGGATTGCTGGACGCGGATCTTCAGGCCTTTCGCGTCGGCCAGCGTCTTGATCGGTTTGTTGCGCGTGTACATCGAGCGCGCGCCGCTGTCGTACCAGGCCAGGCCGACAAAGCCCGCGCCTTCGCACGAGCGCAGGATCTGGTCGCCGATATCGCTGTCCAGCACTTTGTGCAGATGCTGCTTGGAGCGGAACAGGAAGGGCAGCGACGGCACCCGGGTCGTCTGGCAGATGTTGTGCATGGCGGCGCTTGAAACGCGGGCCATGGCCAGGGCGCCCAGCTTGACCTGTTCGATCGAATCGTCTTCATTACCCAGCGCGCCGCCCGCGTACACCTTGACGGTGATGCGCCCATTGGTGCGTTGCTTGATCAGTTCGCCGAAGTGGCGCACGGCCAGTACGGTGGGATAGTCGTCGGGATGGATGTCCGCCGAGCGCAGTTCGGCGGCATGAGTGGCGGGAATCAGCGTCAGCAACGCAGCCGCCGCCAAAATGGCGCGGGTCAGGGTGGGGCGCAGCATGTCTACCTCCGGTTGGAGTACGGCGTTTCGTCAGTGGCCAGGACGGCCTCGAAGCTCTTTGATATGGACGGGCCTACTTACTTCGCTTGGGGCCGCGCGACGGCCGCCCCGGTCGGGTGCTAACCGGCGCTTGCGGTTTCCTCCAGGCCTTGCGCGCCGGGGCGCAGGGCAAACACGGCGCCTTCAAGGCTGCCGGGCGCCGCGGATGGCGGACGGATGGACGTGATGAACAGCGTGTCCATGCCGGCGCCGCCGAACGCGCACATTGCGACCCGGGCGGCGGGAACGTCCAGCGTCTGGTCCAGTCGACCATCTGGCGTGTAGCGGTAGACGCGGCCGGCCTCGTTGCCGCAGATCCAGTAACCGCCGTCGGTGTCCACGGCCGCGCCGTCGGGGCGGCCGGCGGGCAAAGCGGAAATGAACGGGCGGCGGTTATGCGGCGTGCCCGTGTCGATGTCGTAGTCGAACGCCCAGACCATGGCGCGCGAAGGGTGGGAGTCCGAGAGGTACATCGTCCTGCCATCGGGGCTGAAGGCCATGCCGTTGGGCACGATCAGGTCGTCCAGCAGCACGGCCAGGCCTTGGGCGTCGTAGCGGTACAACTGGCCGGCAGGTTGCGCCAGCCCCATGTCCATGACCATCGTGCCCGCCAGGAAGCGGCCTTGCCGATCGCAACGGCCATCGTTGAAGCGCATGCCGGGCGCCGCGTGCGCGACGGAAACCAGCGGCCGCGGTTCGCAGGGTTGCCCGGCCCGCAACGGGTCACAGGCATAGAGGCCGTCTTCCATCGCCAACAGCCAGCCGGCCCCTCGCATGGCGATGCAGCCGGCCATCTGCGGCAGTGCCCAGTGCGCGATGTCGTCGCTTGCCGGCGACCAGCGCCACAGGGTCTTGCCCGGAATGTCGGTCCAGGTGAACGCCTGATCGGCGGCGCGCCAGACCGGGCTTTCTCCTACGCCGCACAGCATGTTCCCGATACGTTCGACGGTTGCGGGCATGGTGGCGGTTACTCGGCCGATGAGGGCGTGGGGAAGGGAAAGGGACCGGCCTTGACGAAAGCGCCGCCCTGATAGCGGGCGGCGGGATCGTCGGCGGGTAGCGGAGGCTGCGCCTCGACCTGCGCGCGGAAGCGTTCGGAGGAGTCCTGGGGGACAAAGCCCAATATCGTGGCGGCGTCGTCGTTCCACCAGCGGTCGCGGTTGGCCGATGCGCCGTACACGATCAGGTGGCCGACATCCGGCGTGAACAGTGAGCGCGTGACCAGGTCGGTCAGGTCGTCGTAGCTGAGCCAGGTAACCAGCATGCGGCGGTCTTTGGGTTCGGGGAACGACGAACCGATGCGCAGGCACACGGTTTCGATGCCGTAGCGGTCGAAGTAAAAGCGCGACAGATGTTCGCCATAGGCTTTGGACAGGCCGTAATAGCCGTCGGGCCGCAGCGGCACGTTGGCGTCCAGTTGC
>Ga0307412_10000292_pt1 | contig 31826 bp, 30 predicted proteins | sample DK1Cmetagenome_3_FD_203823 | JGI IMG/M metagenome (GOLD analysis project Ga0307412, IMG submission 203823) | Maize rhizosphere microbial communities from greenhouse at UC Davis, California, United States - DK15-C-1 | ecosystem: Host-associated > Plants > Roots > Rhizosphere > Soil | place: USA...
TTTTTTATATTTGTTGAATTGAAATCAAGATTTGTTATGAGAAAACTATATGCTATCGTATGTTTAGCTCTTTTGTCAAATGCATACAAAGCACAAGAAACATTACCGTACTATCAACAATATCTTTTAGATGGTGAGTTTCTGTTCAACCCAGCACAATACGGAAAAACAGACTATGTGCAGCTTAATCTTAACTATCAGCAGCAATTTTCGAAGTTCAGTGAATCTCCAAACGTACAATCGGTGGGGATCAACGCGAACATCTTTGATAGAGTAGGAGCAGGTATCTCTGTATTCAGGGACAGTAATGGTCCTATTTCCGCTGGTGGTATTACGGCTGGGGCTTCATATTTTATTCCTCTTAGCAGCGAAGGAGACAGAAAAGACCAGTTTTCTTTCGGTACAAGTGTGAGCTTCTATAATATGAATTTTGATTACTCAAAAATTAATACACAGGATGCTTCAGACCCATTATTGCAGGGAAGTGAAAGTAATATCTTTATGGCTTATGCCAACTTTGGAGCACAGGCTACTTATAGAAACATCTTCGCAGGAGTTTCTGTAAATGATATTGCCCTTACCAATGATGAAGCTATCATAAACGGACGTGAACCTTCTCCAATTAAGTTTTTCTTAAACTTAGGATATGACTGGCATGTAGGTGATAATATTTATTTCACGCCTTCAGCATTGATCAACCTTAACACGAACTCTACAAGAACGATTGATTACAACTTAATGGGTACGTTCTTTAATGATATTAATTCATTCTCATTTGGGGTAAGCTACAGATCTGTTCAGAACAGATTCGACAGCCAACAATTACAGATTGCACCAATTGTAAAAGTAAGATTCAACAAATTCATGATTGGGGCTACTTATAACCTTGGATTGTCTGATATTCAGGAGTATGGAGGAAACAGCTTCATGATCGGGTTAGGATATAACTTTGATAACTTCATTAATCACAGAGGTTATAGATATTAATCAATTTAATTTAAATAAATTTGAGCTCTGATTTTTCAGGGCTTTTTTTATGATCTATATTCACATTCCGTTTTGTAAACAAAAGTGCAGCTATTGCAATTTTCATTTTTCAACGTCTTTAAATTTTAAAGATGAAATGCTTACTGCAATGAAAAAAGAAATCTTTTTACGAAAAAACGAATTACAAAACAAAAATTTACAATCATTATATTTTGGCGGTGGAACCCCTTCCATCCTTTCTGCTGATGAAATCAAATCTTTAATTGATGAGGTTTTAAAATATTTCAGCTTTAATAATGATATTGAAATTACTTTAGAAGCTAATCCGGATGATTTGGATAAAAATTTTCTGAAAGGTTTGTCAGATTCTCCTATAAATCGCCTTTCAATCGGGACACAAAGCTTCTTTGAAGAAGATTTAAAGCTTATGAATCGTGCTCATTCCGCATCTGAAGCGGAAGATTCTATCAAAAGATCGCAGGATTTCGGCTTTGAAAACCTGAGTATTGACTTAATTTATGGTTCACCAACCTCCAATCTGGAAATCTGGAAAGAGAATTTAAATAAAACAATTGCTCTTGAAGTTCCTCATATTTCGTCTTATGCCTTAACCGTTGAGCCAAAAACAGCTTTGGAAAACTGGATCGCGAAAGGAAAAGTGATGAGCCCGAAAGAAGAAGAACAAAATAAAGAGTTTTATTACCTGTCAGATTTCTTGAAAGATAATGGATTTGAGCATTATGAAGTTTCAAATTTTGCAAAACCGGGCTTTTATTCAAGGCATAATTCTTCATATTGGAAATACAAAGAGTATTTGGGGATTGGCCCATCTGCACATTCTTACAACGGTTTTGATGTTAGAAGCTGGAATGTTGCCAATAATCAACAATATATTAAAAAAATAAACTCCAATCTTTTGGCTAAAGAAGAAGAAATTCTTTCTCAGGAAGATCAGTTTAATGAAATGATTATGATTGGGTTAAGAACAATCTGGGGCGTTGACATTGAAAATCTTAAAAGTAAATTTAATGATCATATTTTTGAGCATTTTCAACATGAAATCAAATCAAAATTGAACGAAGAAGTTTTAATTGTAGAAAATAACCACCTGAAAATCCCGGAAAAGCATTGGTTTATGGCGGATGGAATTGCTTCGGACTTATTTATGGTTTAAGCTGGAAGTCGGCAGGAAGAAATTGGAGATGTTGTTTGATAAAAACTTCCAACATCCAGCTTCCACCATCCAACAATTTCACTATTTTTGTATAAAATTTTAACTCAATTTTGAAAACTAAAAAACAAGATTATTCGCATCTTTCACCAAAGCAGCCTATCGGGATTTTTGATAGTGGAGTTGGGGGCTTAACGGTGGCTAAAGAAATCAAAAGGCTTCTCCCAAACGAGGATCTGATTTATTTTGGAGACACAAAACACCTTCCGTACGGTGAAAAATCTAAAGAAGCGATCATCGAATATTCGACGAAAATCACCAATTTTTTGCTAAGTCAAAACTGTAAAGCCATTGTAATCGCGTGTAATACGGCGACAGCAAATGCTTTAAACGAAGTTATGGAATCTGTTGCAGGAAAAGTTCCTGTGATAGATGTAATAAATCCTGTTGCGGAGAAGGTTTCTTATGAAATTCACACTAATGTTGGGGTAATTGCAACAAAAGCAACTGTGAATTCAGGGCTTTATAAGAAAAGTATTCGTAAGCACAATAAATGGATTAAGGTAGATGAGTTGGCGACCCCGTTGTTGGTTCCTGCTATTGAAGAAGGATTTAAAAATCATCCGATTACCCATGCGATAATCTATAATTATTTAAGTAACAGTAAATTAAAAAATATTGAAACATTAATTTTAGGTTGTACACATTATCCATTATTAATTGAGGAAATCAAACAATATTACGGAAATCGCGTTCGTGTGATCGACTCTCCGAATATTGTGGCGAATCATTTAAAGATCATATTAGATAAATATAATCTGTTGAATGACAGCAATCCAAAACCGAATTATCATTTTTATCTTTCAGATTTAACCAAAAATTTTGAGAAAATTTCAAAAAAATTCTTCGGGAAAAGTATAGATTTAGAATTAAAAGTATTATAAAAAAACAAAGCTGCTTCAATTTGAAACAGCTTTGTTTATTACTTGAATATTTGTTAATTCAATTACAATTCCAAAATCACCTTTTTCTTTTCCAATCTCTGTTTTGGAGTATGAATTGGCTGGTTTTTATCATCTTCAGATTTCTGTCCGATCACGACTGCAAACAGAGCTTCATATTTTTCGTTGTTTAAAATAGCATCATATTTATCAACTTCAATTCCTTCCATTGGAGTAGAATCAATCTCCATTTCTGCGCAGGCAGATAATAAAACGCCCAATGATAAATAGACTTGGCTTCTTAACCAGGATTTTATGTAATCATTACCATGTGATTTTACAAATGTTTTGTAATATTCCACGTGACCTTCGGGTAAGTTTTCTTCTATTTGCCTCTCAAAATCTTCCGGGTTTTTAATCACTTGGAAAACGATCAACTGATTGCTGTCCAATATTTTTTCTTTATTAAAATAAGACGCTTCAGCAAGTTGTGCCTTAATTTCAAGGTTATTGACAAACACAAAATTCCATGGCTGGCTGTTGATGGAAGAAGGGCTTAAATGTAAAATTTCTTTCAACTGCTGTATTTGTTCTTCATTGATTGTACCTTGAGGATTATACTTTTTTACAGTATATCTTGATTTCATTTTTTCTAAAAAGTTCATAATTTTTATACTATATTTTTTATAGTTGCAAAACTAATGTAAGTTTATTAACTTTGCAATAACGGTCTAAAATGATAGTATGAAAATGTATTCAATCGACAATAAGAAATATCCCTGCTGTACCACAGTTACCATGAGATTTATCGGTGGGAAATGGAAGGCGGTAATTTTGTATCACCTTGCAGACAGCGCAAAAAGGTATAGTGAATTAAGAAAATTAATTCCTACAATGACAGAAAGAACTCTCAGTCTTCAATTAAAACAATTAGAAGAGGATAACATCATTGATAGAAAAGTTTACACCGAAAAGCCACCTTTAGTGGTAGAATATGCATTAACGGATTTTGGAAAAACTTTACTACCTGTTTTAAAGGAAATTGCGAAATGGGGTCAAAATGCAATTAATACTTCCGATAAAGTGGAAGTTTTGAATCAGGGTTAATAAAAAGATAATACAACTATTGGCAAGCATAAGCTCAATATCATATAAGTAAAATAAAAAAGCCTGTCGCTATCATAGTTAAACGAAGAAAATCTTGGAGGATCTATAGGATCTCTTTCTTTATATTTTCTAAAAATAATTAAGCTAAAATGTAAAAGAGTAAATTGGTATATGGGACAAAGCAGGAATAGGTAGAAATTAGGCTTATTCTCTTTTGCTTCTGTTATTACTAAAGCCAATATGCTCAAAATTGACAAAACAACACAAATCCATAAGATTATTTTATAAGTTTTGAGTTTAAAAAACAGGTTTCTAAAAAATAAGAATAAAAAGGGTATAAATAGAAGCCCAATAATAAAAGCAATCAGATCAGGCTTCATCTTTATTCGTTTCAAAAAAGCTGAAACTTACGTTTCCGTATTTTCTGGTATCAACTAAATTTGGATGGTCAAATTTTAAGCGGCTTTGATGTTCTACGATAAGAATCCCATTAGGTTTTAAGTATTTATTATTTAAAACCAAAGACAGCAATTCATAGTATTTTTTTTCCTCCGTTTCGAAAGGAGCATCAGAAAATACAATTTCGAAAGATTTTTTATTCCTGAATTTTTTTAACCAGTCAAAAACATCACCTCTCTGAACATTTACCTGTAAGCTAAATCCCAACTCAGAAGCTGTAGAATTCAGAAAACTGGTGTGTTTTGGATTCATTTCTACAGAAGTTACGTCCTGGCAGCCTCTTGAAGCAAATTCAAAAGTAATAGAACCGATTCCCGCAAAAAGATCAAGCACCGAAATCGACTGCATATCATATTTGTTATCCAAAATACTAAAAAGCGCTTCCTTTGCGAAATCCGTCGTCGGTCTTACATCAAAATTTTTCGGAGCAGCTATTTTCTTGGCTTTCCATTTGCCGGAGATTATTCTGTACATATTTTTTAGGTTTTAGATTGTAGGTAATGGTCGCAGCAAGAATTAAGGCCTAAAATCTGCAACCTGCAACCTAATTGAGTATGAAGTTTTTGTTCGGGATATTATCAAATACAATTCTCAGGTTCTTCACGAATTTTTGTAATTCTGAAATAAAGGTTTCATTTTCAGTGGTTTCACCGTAAGCAAAAAAGTTGGTTTCATTAATCCCAAAACCTATTTTGCTTAATGTAAACATGATGAAATAAAGAAAATCAACTTCAGAGTTTACATCCAGATTATTATATAAAATAATTTTTTTGTTGTCTATAGCGAAAAATTCACATTGATTATGATATAGATTAATGTGAATTTCCTTATTATTTTTATTATTGATTGAATTTAAAAACTTTTCACCCGAAAAATTAAAGCTAACCGGCAGTGCCAGATCCTTGATCTTTTTATAAAAATTCTTCGGAAAAGTGTAATAAAACTGAATTTTGAATTTTTCATTAATAGAAAGCATCAGTTCCTCCTTTTCCTTATCCACAGGCGCATTGTAGGAAATAAGTTCAAATCCTTTTTCATGTTCGGAAAATCCTTCAGGCATCAACGTAAAATGATTCAGTGCAGAAATTACGTGAATTTCTTCAAACCTCTGCTTGATAAGCACTTCATCCAGTTTGTCACCAATGAAGCTTTCCTGAGATTCTTCGTCCACGAAATAGGATCTTTCTTCCATAATGCTTTTATTCTTAGCAATTTGGTAGGTTAATCCGTCTTTGGTAAAAAGTAATTTAAGTACGTTCATATTTCAATTCCTGCAAATTTAGTGAAATTCTACCATTACCGCACCCGATTGATGATGAAGTATTTCCTTATTGTAAAAATCCAGACCCGACTGGCTTTCCAAGACATCAAAAACCATTTTCTGAAGCACGCCGTCACCAATACCGTGAACGATTTCCAGTCTCTTCAGATTATTTTTCCTGCAAAATGAAATGACTTCCAATAATTTTTCCTTTTGAATGAAGAGCCTTTCAAAACTGTCGTAATCATTCGGATTTTTAACCAAATTATGAAAATGTAAGTCCAAAACCAAATGATTTTTCTGATGCTTTTTAGAAACGGACTTTCTTGGTTCGGGCTTTTTTACCACTTTAATATTTTCATACAAAGAAGCATTTTTCGGAACAAGTTTCTCTTGTGGATATTGGTAAGTAAATCCATATTCATCTTTAAAAACAACAATATTTTCCTTCACGGAAGTTACAACCCCGCTTAAATCTTCATCTACCACAGAAACTTTATCGCCAATTTTCATAATTTATAAAACACTAAGAACACAAATACTTCCACAATTTTCCACAAATTTATTTAATAGTGATATTCGTGTTTAAAAAATTCAAACTTTTGGACCTAATTCAATAATTTCTAAATCCTTAATCTCTTCACCATCAATCACAAAACGCATCATCGTCCTCATTTTATGCCAACCTTGTTTTCCGCAAGCTCCGGGATTAAGATGCAGCAAATTATTCTTATCATCAAACATCGCCTTTAAAATATGAGAATGCCCTGAAATAAACAATTTTGGAGCTTTTTCACTGATTTCTTTTTTAGCTAAAGGTGTATATTTTCCTGGATAACCTCCAATGTGAATCATTAAAACTTCCAGTTTCTCACAGAAAAAACGGCTCACCTCAGGAAATTCAGAACGGATTTTTGCATTGTCGATATTTCCGTAAACGCCTTTTAATGGCTTAATTTTTTCAAGCTGCTCAATCACATCCATACTTCCGAAATCCCCGCAATGCCAGACCTCGTCAGCTTGTTTTACATATTCTAAAATTCGGTCATCAATGTAGGAATGAGAATCGGAAAGGAGAAGGATTTTGGTCATTATCTGAATGTTCTTTCGGTAATATTTTCGTCGTATTTTTCTTTGAAAATCTGAACTCTTTCAGAATTTAGCTCACCGTCACTGTTGATTACTCTTTCTTTTAATAACCATTTAACCAGCTTTTCCATTCCTTTTCTCGAATTCATGAAGTTTAAAATTTTCGTAAAATCTGTTGATTCTACTTTTGTTTTTTCAGTTAAGAAATTTAAAACATAATAATCATCTTCCTGATATCTTGGAGTTTCGTTATCCATATATCTGTACATCAAAATTTCCTCATCATCTTTCATCGTATAGAATGAATACTGTGCAACATTTATTTTTTCGGCTTTAAGAATCTGTTTGCCGTCAAGCAAAACTTTATCATCTTTAATTACAACTTCCTGGGCAAAATAAAAATTGAAACTTAATATTAAAGATAATAAAGCTAATAGTTTTGTCGTCATTTTAATTTTTAATTAGATTGCAAATATAAAGAAGCTTTATTGAAAATGATATTTATTAACTTTGAGAAAATTTAAAAAATGAAGCAGAAACTTTCTTTTTTCCTTCTTCTTTTGGCGCTAGGTATTTTCAATGCTCAGGTTGAGGAGAAAAAACTGGACGAACTAATCCAAAATACATTAAAAACTTTCGATGTTCCGGGAATGTCTGTCGGGGTAATCAAAGACGGAAAAGTTATTTATTCAAAAGGATTTGGTGTGCGTTCTTTAACGACAAAACAACCGATGGACGACAATACTTTGGTCGGAATTGCATCAAATTCTAAAGGTTTTACCTGTACTGCGCTGGCAATTTTAGCGGATGAAGGAAAACTGAACTGGGACGACAAAGTTTCAAAATATATTCCTGGATTTCAAATGTACGATCCGTATGTTTCTCAAAATGTTACGATTAAAGATTTAGTGACTCACAGAGCGGGATTAGGTCTTGGGCAGGGAGATTTAATGTTTTTTCCTGAAGGCGGAAACCTGACGGTGAATGATATTGTTCACAATGTAAGATATTTGAAGCCGGAAAACCCTTTCAGAACGACTTTGGATTATAATAATATCATGTTTATTGTTGCCGGGGAAGTAATTCACAGGATTTCGGGGTTAAGTTGGGCAGAATTTATCGAACAAAAAATCATGAAACCTGTCGGCATGACTTCAAGCTTTGGAAGCTACAATAGAGCAAAAGCGGTGGCCAATAAAATCGATGCTCACGCTCCGGTTGACAGAAAAGCAATTGCTGTTCCTCATGACTGGAACGAAACGGCCAACGCAGCCGGCGGAATTATGAGTAATATTAAGGATATGACGCTTTGGGCCGAATGTTTATTAAATAATTTTACGACAAAAGACGGTAAAAAACTAGTTTCAGATAAAAATGTTCAGCAGCTTTGGAGTTTGCAGATTCCTGCGGGAGTTGCAGCAAAAAATCCTTATGATACAAGCTTTTATGGATATGGTTTGGGCTGGTTTTTAAGTGATGTTAAAGGTCATAAACAAGTTCAGCATACTGGTGGATTGATCGGAACGGTGACTCAATTTACTTTGATTCCGGACATGAAATTAGGAATTGTAGTTCTTACGAATCAACAATCGGGAGCAGCTTTTAATACAATTACTAATACGGTAAAAGATTCTTATCTTGGCGTGGCAGACAGAAACTGGTTGAAAACGTACAGTGAAAGAATGTCAAAAATGGAAGAAGGATTTAATAAAGAAAAAAAAGAAGCTTTTGCAAAATCCGAGGCTTTTAAAAAAGAGAAAAATCTTCAGCCAAAAGCAGAACAATTTGTCGGAACTTATAATGACAAATGGTTCGGAGATGTTGAGATTTCCAAGCAAGGAAATGGATACAGGATTTTATGTAAAAATTCGCCGAGATTAAAAGGTGAATTGCTGCCTTTTTCAAATAATTCCTTCATTATTAAATGGGACGACAGAAGCTACGATGCCGATGCTTACATTATTTTTGATTATGATGAAAATGGAAAAGCACAGTCAGCACGGTTGAAACCAATTTCGGATATTACGGATTTCAGCTTTGATTTTGATGATCTGGATTTGAGAAGAAAATAACTAAATTTATTAATAAGAGCGGGCTTTAGCCCGTTTTTTTCTTTTTCGATTGTAATTGGCTTTAGCCGAAATTATTTATTGTTGAAAATTGACTGTTGACAATTCACTTTTTTAACCACCCATCAAAAATTCTTTCGAATTTTCGCCACCCCTCCAGAGGAGGGGAATTTTTGCATGCAAAGTCTATTTTTAAAATAAAGCTAAATTTTCCCCGGATCATAGAAAAACAATAATTTCTTTTTCGCTCCATCAAATTCTGACCACGAATTGCAGTCGATTTCAAAACCTGCAACACCGCAAGTTGGAAAGTGGAAAATATCATCAGAAATAGAATTGGCGAAATTGGAGATTCCATTGTTATGTGAGAAAAAAGCTACGGAATCAAGATCATCATTTAAGTCATAAATCACCGATTCAAAATTGCTTTCTGAAGGATTGTAAAGTTTTTCATCCGTCAGGATACTCAAATTGTAGGATTGATTAAAAATTTCACACGTATTCAGAGCACGAACCGCCGGACTCGATACAAAATAATCAATCGAAATATTATTGTTTTTCATAAATCGTGACATGTGCATGGCTTCTTTTAATCCCTTGTCTGCCAATGGTCTGTCAAAGTCCTCCGTTTCTTCCGGCCAGTCGCTTTTTGCATGTCTTACGAGGATGAGTTTCTTCATATTATTGTTTTTGGAAAATTAAAATTATAAAAAAAATAACGTAATAAAACATGATTTATAAAAAAAACTGTGTATGGAATAAAATCATTAAAATTTACTAAATTTGCAAACCTATGGGACAAATCCTTGCAATAGACTATGGAAAGGCTCGTTGTGGCATTGCAGCAACGGACGATATGCAGATCATTGCGAGTGGTCTGGAGACGGTACAGACTCCTGTTTTAATAGAATTTTTGAAAAAATATTTCAATGAAAACAGAGTAAATGAAGTAGTAGTAGGGCTTCCCGTAGATTTGAAAGGAAATATTTCCGAGGTGGAAACTGATATTTTAAAGTTTATAGAAATTTTTGAAAAAGAATTTCCAACAGTTAAAGTGAACCGTTTTGATGAAAGATTTACCTCTAAAATGGCTTCGTTTTTTATTTCCCAAAGTGGAAAAAGCAAAAAGCAGAGACAGGAAAAAGGATTAATAGATAAAATAAGCGCAACCATCATATTGCAGAATTTTTTAGAACAAAGAACAAGATGATTTTACCGATAAGAGCCTTTGGGGATCCAGTTTTAAGGAAAGTAAGCAAGGATATAGACAAAAATTATCCGGATTTACAAGAATTGATAGACAATATGTTCGAAACGATGTACAGTGCAAATGGCATAGGTTTGGCTGCACCACAGATCGGGTTGGATATTCGTCTGTTTGTGATTGACGTTAGTCCTCTTGCTGAAGATGAGGATTATGAAGATATTAAAGATGAGCTGACGGAATTCAAAAAAGTTTTCATTAATGCTAAAATTCTTGAAGAATCCGGCGAAGAGTGGAAATTTAATGAAGGATGTCTTTCTATTCCGGACGTAAGAGAAGATGTGAAAAGAAAGGATACGATCATAATTGAATATTATGACGAAAATTTTGTGAAACATACAGAAACTTTTTCCGATATTAGAGCCCGCGTAATTCAACATGAATATGATCATATTGAAGGAATCTTATTTACCGACCATTTAAGTGCTTTGAAAAAGAAGCTGGTAAAGGGAAAATTGACAAAAATCACTCAAGGTGAAGTAAGTATCAATTATAAAATGAGATTTCCAAAATAATTAATTAAGGATTAAAAAAATAAAATAATAAAGAGCAAAAATCGGGAAGCCGATTGCAGAATTTACAAAAAATAAAATTATGCTGTTAGAAAAAATAATTTCAATTTCCGGAAAACCAGGACTTTACAAATTAGTTTCTCAATTAAGAAACGGATTTATTATTGAAGATGTTACTACTAAGAAAAAAGTAAGCATTGGAAATTCCAGCCAGGTAAGTTTGTTGGATAACATCGCTATGTTTACGATTGATAAAGAAGTTCCTTTGTTCGAAGTTTTTGAAAATATTGCTAAAAACAACGAGTACAAAGAAACGATTTCTCACAAATCAAATGATGCAGAACTGAAAGAATTCATGACAGCTTCTCTTCCAAACTACGATACAGAAAGAGTTTACGCTTCTGATATTAAGAAATTGGCTCAATGGTACAACATTCTTCACAAAGCAGGATATATTACTCCTGAAAGCTTCGTAAAGGCTGAGCCTGAAACTTTGGAAGGTGAACCGGCGGAAGAAGTAAGCATCGAAAAAGAAGCTCCTAAAAAAGCTGCAAAAGCTGAAAAGCCTGCAACTCCGAAAGTAAAAGCTACTTCTGCAGCAAAATCAGCTCCAAAAAGTACACATAGAAAACAAGGATAATTGATCCTTAAATAAAAAATATAACCTTGCCGGAAATGGCGAGGTTTTTTGTTTTAAGACAGAAGAACTTAATAATTTACTTAAATTTGTAAGACTTTGAATTCTCAATTATGAATACCAAACAGGAAAAACTGGAAGCTTTCGGAAGATTATTAGACATTATGGATGATTTGCGCGAAAAATGTCCATGGGACCAAAAGCAGACTTTGCAGTCTCTTCGTCACCTTACCTTAGAAGAAACATATGAGCTTTCGGATGCTATTTTGCAGGAAGATTTACATGAAATTAAGAAGGAATTGGGTGATGTTTTGCTACATTTGGTTTTTTATGCGAAAATTGGTTCAGAAAAAGAAAGTTTCGATATTGCTGATGTCATTAATTCTTTGAATGAAAAACTGATATTCCGCCATCCTCATATTTACGGCGATACAAAGGTGAAAGATGAGGAAGAAGTAAAGCAGAATTGGGAGAAGTTAAAGTTAAAAGAAGGAAATAAATCCATTTTGGGCGGAGTTCCGAAAAGCCTGCCAAGTTTGGTAAAAGCATATAGAATTCAGGAGAAAGTAAAAGGAATAGGATTTGAATTTCACGATGCGGAAGATGCCTGGAAAAAAGTAGACGAAGAAATTCAGGAATTTCATGCGGAAACAGATTTAGAGAAAAAGGAACAGGAATTGGGTGATGTATTTTTCTCATTAATAAACTATGCGAGAATTTCCGGAATTAATCCTGATTCTGCATTGGAAAGAACGAATTTGAAATTCATTTCAAGATTCCAGAAAATGGAAGATATGGCTTTGGATAAGAATTTAAAACTTGAAAATATGTCTCTGGAAGAAATGGATATTCTTTGGGAGGAAGCGAAAATTTTAAATAAAAACTAATGAAAATGAATATTTTTTATACAGCCACAGCACTTTTATTTTTAAGCTGTAATCCTAAAGCAGATCAGCCAAAATCAGATACTTTGACTATTGAATTTTCTTTACCGAAAAAGTTGAAGGAAGTTTCCGGAATTACCTTGTCGAAGGATAAAAATACAATCTGGGCTATTGAAGATCAGGGAAATAAAAATGTTATTTACGGACTGGATCAAAAAGGAAATCTTACAAATGATGTCTTGGTAGAAAATACAGAAAACCACGACTGGGAAGATATTACAAACGATGCGGAAGGAAATATTTACATCGGGGATTTTGGAAATAATGAAAATGACAGACAGGATCTAGCAATTTTAAAAGTTGATTTAAAAGATCCTTCTCAAACAGCTACAAAAGTGGTTCAAACAACAAAATTTCATTATGAAGGTCAAGCAGAATTTCCTCCAAAAAAATCAAATTGGTTATATGATTGTGAAGCTTTTATAGAAATGGACGGAAATTTTTATCTTTTCACAAAAAACAGAAGCAAAGGTTTTGACGGAACATTTCTAGTTTTCCAAGTTCCAAATAAAGAAGGTGATTTTGAAGCAAAATTATTAGGGAAATTAAAGCTTCAGGGAGGTTACAGTGATGCTGCGATTACTTCCGCTACGATCAACAGTACAAAAGATAAGATTGTTTTGTTAACACATAAAAATATTCATGTTCTTTCTGGATTTAATGCAAATGATTTCAATAAAGCTAAAATTCAAAGAATATCTTTAAATCATAATTCTCAAAAAGAAGCCATCGTTTTTCAGGATGATGCCACTCTTCTGATTGCTGATGAAAGGGATAAAAAAGAAGGGGGAAATGTGTATAAATTAAACTTAAAATAAAAACAAAAATCCGCAGAGAATTTCTTCTGCGGATTTTTATTATTGAACAAACGAATAAAGTTCGTTATTTCTATTAATTTGAATTAAAAAGTCATTCCCACACCTCCGGAAATTCTTCCTCCGTCTGAACCATAGAAATAATTCAGTCTTGCCGAGAACATTTCAACGATACTGAGCCAAAATCCTGCTCCTACAGACTGATGCCATTTATTGGAATCTTCATGATCATTCCAGACTCTTCCAATGTCATAACCGATTAAGATCCCCATGTTTGCAGGGACAATGTTGTTCTTCACCCTTCCAAAATCCCAACGGATTTCAGAATTATTCGTAAAATAGGATCTTCCTGAGAACCTGTCATTTCTAAAAGCCCTCATCCCATTATTTCCACCGATTGAGGCGGCCTGGTAGAACTCAAAATTGTTGTTATTGATCCACATCACGTTGCTGGAATTGGCAAAAACAAAATTCCCTCTGCTGTCAATCCTCTGATCTATAGATAAGGTTCCGGTCAGGATTAAAAAATTTTTGTCAAAATTTGAAAGATTCGTTTTCCAATCAGCATTTACAGTGAATTCCATTCCCAAAGTGGGAAAGGCTGTATTGTCAAAATTCTTGTAACTGAATGTATAATTAGCGCCTCCAAACTGTTGATTGTCGAAAACTTCCGGTCTTACATCTGGCGAAATATCTACAAAACGATCTCCGTTTCTCTGAACTTTATTATTTTCAAAAGTTAATTGAAATTGATGAAATAAATTCGCCCAGCTTTTTTTGGAAACAGAAGGTGCGAAATTAAATTTCGAGATTCTTACCCTGTTAAATTTCCTTTCCGTTGTTTCCTTGTCATACTCGCTTTCATTGGATAATCCGAAGAAGTTTTCTGCAAAACGAGGAGTCGTAAATCCGGCATCCAAATTGAAATCCCAGCCGGAAATTGCTTTCTTAAAAATACCCTTGTAAACAGCATTAAATCCTCCTGTTTCTGTGTAAAAATTCACTTTGAGACTGTGCTTTTGTGTATATGGCGCACGAATGAAATTATTTACAGTATAATTTGCCAAAACACCAAGAATCACACCGTCGTCAGGATTGTAATCTGCGTTGGGGTATCCCGCAAAGAAATTATATTTGGGATGCTTGTAATTGTAAGTATTAATGTCATAGTCGTCCGAAATATTTTTCGTTGTATTATGCGTATTGTATGTATTTTTTTGCGATTTAAAATCATAGATTTTCACCTTGCTTCCATTGGCAATATTATAAGTGTCATGATTGTAACCGCCGATTAATCTAATGTTCATTTTCGGTCTGCCATCTCCGGAAACTTCATAAATATCATCATCTTCAAGGCCGTAAATCCAAAGTTCTTTAGTTTTTGAATCATAAGTTTTTTCAAAAACCAATTCAGGATTTTCTTTATTCTTGTCTAATTTATACTGTTTTACATTAACCGAATTTCCGTTTTTTGTAACTACGAATTTGTCAGGGTTAACAGTTCCTGCTAACGGAACTTTTTTCTGTAAAACATCATAATATTGGGAAGCATAAGACTGTAATTTCGTCTTTCTTGCTTTTAATTTTCGTTGAATATCTACAAGCATTTCATCTTTTACTTCTTTCGGAATATTAGTGAAAGCTTCATCAATATCTTTATCTGTCAAATGTTCCTGAATATATTTTGCCTGCTCGATCCATTCATTTTCAGTTGAACCTTTTAAGAAAATCAAGTCCAGAGGATAGGGTTCCATCGCCAGCCATTTCACACTTTTAATATCATCTTTAAAAGTTTTCATGTGACGGATCGCGGGGATATTCATTATAATTTTGAACGCTGCCCCGTCATATTTACTGAAAGCCTGATCCCTGTCTCTCGGGATTGGTTTGTAAATTATTTTGTCGCCATCCTGATATTCTGCCCATTTCCATTGGTCGGAATGCCTGTCCCAATCACCAATTAACATATCAAAAATCCTGGCTCTGATGTAAGATTCCTGATCTACCGAATATTTGTAATTTTTGTTAAAATTTTTCAGAACATCATCTGTCGAAACAATATCTTTTGCATTGCCGACCATTGCTAAGGTTTTCGGATCTGCAGAAAAACGTTCTTCAATCATATACATTTCATCACCATAATTAGCATTGTATTCTCCTAAAGCCTGTTGTTTAGGGATATAATATAATCTTGGATTACTATGAAAAATATTAAGTTTATCAGCCATATTTCCAACGGAAAACGGTGTAAATGGATGGTTTGTAGTATAAAAATCTAGTAAAAACCTTTCCGGGAAAGTATTGTTTAATTCATTTCCAAAAGTACTTTTCTTGAAAGCCATATTATTAAGGAAACGAACGGCGCTTTTTTTGACGCCTCTCATTACAAATTCTTGTCCGTCTTGTGATTTTAACCGTAAGCTATTCGATTGATTTCCACCTCCTTCCCTGAACGGGGTATAACCGCCGTCAAGCTCAGAAAGATTGGCTGTAGGTGTCTCAATCGGCATTCCGTAATATTTTCTGTAATGTTCTCCCCAAAGCCATCGGTAAAATTTTCCTTTATCTGTTAATTTTTTAGGATAAATTGTCGTTGAAACATTTGCCGGAAAGTCGTTCGGATAATTGTTGATAAATTCTTTAGGTTTATCAGTCACCTGAATATGTGAAATTTTTTCAAGCTTATTGTTGTTTGTCGAAAAATATTCAACATCCGAACTTTGATCTTTTCTGATATTTAAAATAGCAAAACCACTTCCTCCATAAGAGAAATCTGTCTTTTCTCCTATGGTTGCGGGATCCACTTTTGAGCCGGCCCCACTGATGATTTGCTTTATATTTCTGAATTGATGATATTGTAAATTATGATCGTGACCGGAAACAAAAATGATGTTTTCTTTTTCCTGAACAATACTTTTTAATCGGTTCGATAAGTCAGCATAATGTTGATTATTAAGATCTTCCGGACTAGCTCCTGATGAACTTCTTAAAACATTAAGAACACTTGCAACTCCCGGGACGGGAACTTTGCTTTTTAAAGGAAAAAGATGGGATTTTGCGGAATTATAACCGGCATGAGTTCCACTGCTGATAACAGGGTGGTGAAGGGCAACAATAATTCTTTTGTCCTGATTTTTATTAACCAAATCTTTGAATTCAACGAAAAGGTCTTCACGGGTTTTGATGTTGCAGTTTTTGTTGATTCCCGGATATTTGTCCCAGTTTAGGAGAGCCCATTCTGAATCAATGACAATTAGTTTAATATCTTTTGTTAAGCTGATATCATCAATAGGACAAGAGTTTTTTGGAAGAAAAGCTTTTTTGTCGTTAAAATAATTTTTTACAAATTCTTCCTGAGTTTTCAATCCTTCCAGGCCACTGTACCAATCATGGTTTCCTGGAATAACCAATGTTTTGCCCGGAAAATTTTTAACAATTGACAACTGATTTTCCAGCTTTTGTTTTGCTAGCGGATAATTTTTGTCGGATTCTTCCGGCATTCCGTGAGGATAAATATTGTCACCCAAAAAGATGAGCATTGAATTTTTATCGGCTGATTCAAGCTGACTTCTAAGCAAATTTAAAGTATGCTGAGATTGTATTTCATCTGCATTTCCTGCATCTCCGACTAAGAAAATTTTAAAGTCATTTTCAGGTTTTATATCAGAATTTTTAATTTCAGATAAGTTTTTACCCTTTTTTACGTTATATGTTGCGCAGGAATAGAGAATCCCGGCGAATAATATTACTCTAATGATAACGGAAATGTTTTTTAGATGAGTTTTCAAGGATAAATTCATAAATTTACATTAACAAAATTTCGATGATGAACATTTTACAAAAAGCCAAAGATTATGTTGAAATCTTATTCAAAGATAAGCTATCTTCGGTATATTTTTATCATAATTTTATACATACTACGTATACGGTAAACAAAGCTGAAGAAATACTGAACAACACACAGATTTCAAAAGAAGATCAGGAAAAAGTACTGTTGGCTCTTTGGTTTCACGATACAGGTTATATAGAATGTGCCCAGAACCACGAGGAGGAAGGCGTAAAAATCATGAAAAACTTTCTGCAAAAAGAAGGTTATTCGGAAAATTATATTAATGATATTACTCAATTGATCCTGGCAACAAAAATAACTTATGAGCCTCAAAATATATTGGAAAAAGTTGTAAAAGATGCCGATTGCAGCCACTTTGCGAGTCATGATTACAATGATATTTCTGATGCTTTACGAAAAGAATGGGAACTTACCAATGTGAGATGCTTTTCTAATGACGAGTGGAACGAAGGAAATCTTGAAATGCTTAAAGAAAAACATAAGTTCTACACAGAATACGCGAAAGAAAACTGGCAGCCTTTGAAGGAGAAAAATATTAAGAAAATTGAGAAGAAACTAGAAAAAGAGGAAGGTAAAAAAGAAAGTTCCGAAACCAAAAAAGAAAAGGAAAAAGAATCCAAATCTGATAGGAGTGTTGATACTCTCTTTAGAGTAACTTTGAATAATCACACCAGATTGAGTGACATTGCGGACAGCAAAGCGAATATTTTACTTTCTGTAAATGCAATTATTATTTCAGTTTGTCTTTCGGTATTAGTTCCGAAATTGGATACGCCGAAAAATTCTCACTTAATTATTCCAAGCTTTATATTGTTGTTATCGAGTGTGTTAACAATTATTTTTGCTATTCTATCGACAAAACCCAATGTTACAAAAGCCAAATTCACATTACAGGATGTAGAGGACAGAAAAGTAAATCTTTTGTTTTTTGGGAATTTTAATAGAATGATCTTTGATGATTACAGCAGTTCGATGAGAGATTTAATCAAAGATCGTGAGTATATTTATGATTCTATGGTGAAGGATTTATATTATTTGGGGAAAGTTTTGGACAGAAAATACAGGCTTTTATCCGTTACATATAAGATTTTTATGGCAGGAATCATTATATCGGTGCTGTCTTTCGGGTATGCTTTTCTCAGACTTTAGAATTATTATTTAAACGGAATATTTTATAGATTAGACTAAAGAAACTCTTAAGGCCAAAAGCCCTGTAATCCCCTGTAAATCCTCGACTTTCAAAAATTCGATATCATTTTGTAGGATTTCTTTTTTCTGTAATTTGTTAATATATTCCAGATATTCTTTTTGATTTTCCATTCCGAAATAAACAATTGTGATCTTTCCCGGGCAGGTAATTCTTTCTGTTGAATCCTTAATATGGGCTTTATCAATTCGTTTTTTAATAATTTCGTAGTAAGAATTATAGGCTCCGTCTATATCAAAACGTTTTTCATCCATTCGGAAACGGATATCGATTTTTTCATTATATACAAAAATTAATGAAGCAATATCCAGGGAAATAGGAAGGTCTTTCTTAAAATTTTGAAATTCACGTTCCATATTGCACATCGTTTTTAATTGCCAATACCTCAGTTTATGGACAATTTTTGAATGATAGTGCAGATCGGGTGCTATATATTGGCCGGTATACAGATTATGTTCAACACCGTCGGATTTGAATCTTTCATAATAATGCGGAAAAATTTGTTGGGCTTTTTCCTGATTTTCATCCAACATGTCAGCCAACTTTCTGTTAACCAACGTAATTGAATCATCCAGACTTTTTCTGTTTCCATAAAAAAGATCATTTTGGGTGAAAACCTGTGTAAAGTAATCTTTAATTTTTGCTTTAATCTCACTTGAAGATTTTATTTCCAGTTTAGCCTGTAAAAAAGGATGGATTTCCTCTCTCAACAACCTTTGGAAACGTTGTTCGCTGTCAGCTTTAATTTCATTATTTAATTCATTTTCAAAAATATCCAGGGCCAGTAAATATTTCTCCGAATCTGAATTAATTAAAGAAAAAATACCATGAAGACAATCGATTTGCTGATTAAGATCTTCAAGCATTAAATTGAATCGTTTTTCCGAAGATGAGCGTATATCTGAGAAACCAAATAAAGGCGTAAGATTTTTAAATGAAATCTCTTTTAAAGTGTATATTTTTTTTGAAAGCGAAGCATTGAAATATTTCTCCGCTTCATTTCTGAATTTCCAGACCACACTGTCGTGAATGGTTGTATATTCCCTTTGAATAATGGCTTCAATCTGATAATTCTTTTCAAAGCTGAAACGGTTCAGAGAGAAAAGAATCATATCGGTAAAGAATTCCATTTTCTTCAGTTTTAATCCGTTGAAGCTGTTTGGGACAGGAGATGTGAATTCCATAATCGCCAGTAATTCATTGTCTTTCATAATTGGAATGACCATGAAACTGTTGATTTTATTGTTCTTTAAAATTTTAAATGATGGCAATGATTTTATCTCAAGATCCAGTTTTTCTACATTTGAAATAACGATCGGTTTGGAATTGTGATTCAGGTTGTTAAATGTATTTTTTCTGGTTTCTTCATCAAAAGCATTAATCCAAAAATCTAAAATATGATTCGTAAACAGATTTTCATAAATAGGAAGTTTTTCAAGTCTTTGATCTTTTTTGTTGAAAAGCATTAACCCGAAATTAAGTTCAGGTACATCAAAGTAAGACTTAAAAATCTCGATCAGGTTTTCATCTGGCGAAAGATTTTCCGGATCGATGCTTATCATGCTTGATTTTAAATCAGATAAGGCCACTTCGGAAGTACAATCAACCAGGGAAATAATGGTAAATCCCTTTAAGATCCAGGCTTGTGGTGGGAAATATTTTTTCCAAAGCTTAAAATCATCTATGTTTTCCAAAAGATTATCGAGCACTTCATCAGAAGGAATTTTAGCATTATCGGTAGGATAAATTTCCGTAAAATCTGAATTTACCGTAATTTTATAGTGTTTCATAATTCCCTGTTTGTTGGGAATATCATAGTAAAAAGGCTGTGTGATTTTTATATCTTTTTTAAAGTAGCTTTGTAATATAAGGCAGCAGCAGAAGACATAAAATTCATCATCATCGATATTTCTGAGCTCTATTTCAAAGTCTTTTCCGGCATCTTTCAGAATATTTTTAAATCTTTCCGTATAGTTGAATGTGATATTGGAAAGTGGAATACTAGCTGCTTTTATTTCATTATTGGTAAGTCCGGTGGGAAAAAGATCGGCTAATAAAAGTTTGATAAGCTCTTCATGTTTTTCAAGCAAAGCAATATCCTGAAAGCCATCTTTGAACTCCTGAAAATTCTTGGTTTTGTCAATCAGAGACTGAGCATAGTTTACACGATATTCCAAACGGTCGTTATATCTGATATGTTCCAACACATCCAAATATTTTTTGAATGAAATGAATACCTGAAATGGAGCTTCTTTTTTGTAAAGATTTGACAAAAGCTGAAATTTAAGTAAAGTTAAAAAAAAACCACAACTTCAGGGTTGTGGTTTATATTTTTTATTGTGACTTTTTACAGTCCGAATTGTCTTGCAAATAAATCAGGAAATACTCCTAAAATAATAATTGAAGCGATAACAAAAACAGCAACAATATTATAAGTAAGCGTTACTTTCTCTGAAGACTTGAATGTACTGTCTTTAAAGAAGAACATCGAAATGATTAATCTTAAATAATAAGCAATTGACAGTGCAGATCCTAAAACAGCGATTAATACTAAGAAAACTCCGTGTTTAGAATTCATTGCCTGGGAGAATAAAGCAAATTTCCCCATAAAACCGGCCGTTAGCGGAACTCCTGCCATAGAAAGCATTGAAATTGCGGCTACAGTTGCCAATAAAGGTTCAGATTTTGCCAATCCTTTGAAGGCTCCGAATGAAGTTTCTCTTTTCAGTTTTTCTACATAAATAAGACACATAAAGACTCCTACTGTTGATAAAGCGTAGGCGAATAAATAAAATGCCAAATTATAAGTGGAAAGGTTTGTCATTCCGAAGAAAACCAACCCGATGTATCCTGCGTGGGAAACTGAAGAGTAGGCTAACATTCTTTTTGCATTCGTTTGAGCAAGACCCATAACGTTTGCCAACAGCAAAGTAATGATTAAAAATACTCCGAAAACATTGATCCATTCTTCTGTAACGCCACCGAATCCAATGGTCATTAGTCTGAATAGTGCAAAGAATCCTGAGATTTTTACAACACTTGCCATGAAAGCCGTGATTAATGAAGGTGCTCCGTAATACACATCGGGGCTCCACATGTGGAAGGGCGCCAATGCTACTTTAAATGCCAATGCACAAAGGATTAATAAAACCCCCAAAATAAACATGACATCTTTAGGATTTGAAACTCCGAAATCCTGGATTTTATATAAATCAAAACTTCCGGTACTTCCGTAGATAAATGCAATACCAAAAAGCAAAAAGCCTGTTGCAAATGCACCCATTAAGAAATATTTAATAGAAGCTTCGTTTGATCTTAAATCAGTTTTATTAGCTCCGGCCATTACGTACAAAGGAATAGAAAGGATTTCAACTCCCAGGAAAAGCGTTACTAAATTCTGGAAACCGAAAAGGGTAATTCCACCGCAAAGAGCAAAAAGCATTAATGCATATAATTCTGACTGGTGGCTTCTGTGATTGCTGAATGCAAAACCGCCCAAAAAGAACAATAATAAGGTCGTTACAATTGATATTTTAGTGAATAATGCAGTATTTGCCGTATATTCATACATGTGTCTGTACTGTTCGAAGAACGCACATTCCGGCATAAAGCTTACACATAATGCGATGATTAATCCCAAAATCCCAATGTATCTTGCGAATTTTCCTTGTTCAAAAACTCCTGAAAATAACGCAACAACTGCCGTTAGGAAAACAATAATTAAAACACTCATAATATAGATTTGAGATGTGAGATTTGAGATATTAGATAAAAATTCTGATTTCTCATTTCCTAATCTGCTAATTTTTTAATTTTTAAATCTTTTAATATTTTAATTGGCCATTGCCGTGTAGATAAACTTCACTGAACTACTCACCATTTCGATTACCGGTTGTGGGAAAATACCAAGTATAATCACAAAAACCGCTAAACTTGCCAATACGGAAAATTCTACTGCAGATAAATCTTTTGCTGTACTCAAAACGGCTTCATCACCTTGTCCGAACATTGCCTTTCCGTAAAATCTCAATAAATATGCAGCAGCAAGAATTATCGTAAGACCTGCAATTACCGCTGCTGTTCCATTAAAATCATAAATAGATTTTAACAAAATAAATTCTCCGATGAATCCGTTGGTTAATGGAACTCCCATTGAACCTAATATAATGATCAAGAATAATACAGCAAACTTCGGAGCTACTTTTGCAAGACCTCCCATTTGTCTGATATCTCTTGATTTAAATCTCTTATATAAAATATCACAGCAGTAGAATAGACCTACCACGTTGATACCGTGGGCAAAAGTCTGTACCAATGCACCTTCAGCACCTTCAATATTGAAAGATCCTCTTAAAGTAATCACCGCAGAAGCGAAAATACCCGCTACCATCAATCCAACGTGAGAGAAAGATGAATACGCAATGATTCTCTTCATATCTGTTTGAATAATAGCGATCAATGCACCGTGAACAATTCCAATAATAGCAAGGATGATTACAATCTGTCCGGAAATCCCTGCAATTGGAAGAGGAGTAATTGGTAATAAATAACGCATAACCCCATAAATCGCCATTTTCAGCATAATCCCTGATAACAACATGGATCCCTGAGTAGGAGAATAGGTATAGGTATCCGGTTGCCAAGTGTGGAAAGGGAATACCGGTAATTTCACTGCAAAAGCAAAGAAAATAAACCAGAAAACTACTGTTTGTTGTGTTTCGTTTAGTTGAGCATTGTATAAATCAGTTAATGCAAATGATGCGGAGTGATTGTAAACATAAATCAATCCAGCTAACATGAATAATGACCCAACGAATGTATAAACGAAGAATTTCGTAGTAAATTCAAATCTTTTATTTTCCTGACCCCAAAGTCCGGCAATAAACCAGATCGGAATCAAAGTTACTTCCCAGAAAATGTAGAATAATAATCCGTCCAGCGAAGTGAAAACTCCTACAAGCCCGAATTGCATCAGCAAAATCAAACCGTAGAATGTGTTTCTGTAGCTTACATTTTCATTAAAAGATGATAGAATAATAATTGGCGCTAAAATATTAGTTAACAATAAAAGAAGCAGGCTCATCCCATCGATCCCGAAGTGAAGAGAGCTTTTTATAAATTGTGACCATGGATAATTGATCTCATGCTGTAAAACGCTGTCTACGGTTGGATTAAAATCAAAATCCGCCGCAATGGAGAACGTTATAAGCATTTGAATCAATGCAATTCCTAATGCCAAATATTTGCTGGAATTGTTTTTCCAGGCAAAAACTAATCCCGAACCTACTAGAGGTAATAGTAATAATGTTAATAGTAAATAAGACATTATTGTAATATAAAGTTAACAATCAGTATAATTCCCACAGCTAAAGACATGATAAGAATGTAATTCTCAACATTTCCGTTCTGGATACGTTTCATAGCTTTTCCGCTATCTTCAGCACCGTCGCCCACAAAGTCCACAAAACGATCAAGAATACCTTTATCAAACATCTTTCCTCCGCGTCCTAACCCTTCAACAGTTTTTACAATAATTGCATTGTAAAGTTCGTCAATATATAATTTTCTGGCAGACATTTTTTCCCATCCTGTGTACAGTTCTTCCGGTAACGCTTGTTTTTTCTTGTTAACATAAGTGTTTTTAACAATAAACCAAACACAGAAGAACATCAGAACTGTTGCTCCCAATAATATCATTTCTGTACCAAACGGAACTGCAGAAAGTGTAGTTTCCATTTGTTTAAAGCTTTCCGCAGTAAGAACCGGTTTTAGCCATTCCATTAATTTGGCGTAATGACCGTGACCGATAAAGTGAGGAAGGTTAATTAAACCACCTAAAACAGAAAAAATAGCTAATACGATCAATGGAATTGTCATATTAGACGGGCTTTCGTGTAAATGATGCTTTTGTTCTTCAGTACCTCTGAACTCTCCATGGAAAGTAAGATAGTACAATCTGAACATATAAGTTGCTGTAACAGCTGCTAAAATGAATAAAATCACCCAATACATTGGATTTTTTGCAAAAGCTGCCACTAAAATTTCGTCTTTAGAAATCATCCCTGAAAGTAAAGGGAATCCTGAAATTGCCAATGTTCCGATAAGGAAAGTAGCATGTGTAAGAGGAATATATTTTTTAAGACCTCCCATGAAACGCATATCCTGTTCGTTGCTCATGGCGTGGATTACAGAACCTGCTCCCAAGAACAATAACGCCTTGAAGAAAGCATGTGTCATTACGTGGAACATCGCCGTTGTATAAGCTCCCAATCCTAAAGCGATGAACATGAATCCAAGTTGTGAAACGGTGGAATATGCCAATACTTTTTTGATATCGTTCTGACGTAATGCGTAGAATCCTGCCAAAGCAGCGGTTAAGAATCCGATGAATAAAATTCCTCCCTGAACTGTTGGTGCCAAAGTAAATAAGAAGTTTGATCTTACTACTAAATAGATACCCGCCGTTACCATCGTTGCCGCGTGAATCAAGGCAGAAACGGGAGTCGGGCCGGCCATTGCGTCCGGTAACCAAGTATATAATGGAACCTGAGCAGATTTACCCGTTGCACCGATAAATAAACTCGCCGTAATGAAAATAATTACGCTTCCGTCTAATTCAAATTTGCCTGCGTTTTCGGCTACTGTTAGATAATCAACAGCGTTGGTTTGTCCGGCAATCATGAAGATACCGATCAATAACGCAAGGTCACCAATTCTGTTCATGATGAAAGCTTTTCTTGCTGCTTTACCATATTCTTCGTTGGTATACCAGAATCCGATTAGTAAATAAGAACATAATCCTACACCTTCCCATCCGATAAATAAGATTAAGTAGTTGCTTCCCATTACCAATAATAACATGGAGAAGATAAATAGATTTAAATAAGTAAAAAACTTATAGAAACCTTTATCATGGCTCATATATCCGATAGAGTACAGGTGGATCAAAGAACCGATCCCTGTAATAATCATAATCATCATTAATGATAACTGATCGATCTGGAATCCGAAATTGATCTGAATTCCGTTTACTCTAAACCATTCAAAAGCTCTTACAATGACAGCAGGGCTTTCAGAATCGAAATTCATGAAAATACTTACAGCGATACAGAACGGAATAAAAACCATTGCCGTAGCCAAAGAACCTACCAGTATTTTTGGAAGATTTTTTCCGAATAAACCGTTTATAAGAAACCCTAAAAGTGGTAAAAGTATTATTGCATATACTAGATTTTCCATTCTTATCCTCTTAATTTATTAAATATACTTACATCAACAGAACGGGTATTTCTATACAGCATAGCAATAATTGCCAAGCCTACCGCTACTTCCGCAGCAGCCACCACCATAATGAAGAAAACTAAAAGTTGTCCGTCGCCGTTACCTTTGTACGCTGAAAATGCAGCCAATAAAAGGTTTACAGAATTCAGCATAAGCTCTACACAACCCAAAATAACAATAGCATTTTTTCTCAACAATACTCCAAGCACTCCCAGGCAGAATAATACTGACGAAAGAATGATGAAATAATTCAGAGGGATGCTTTGTATAAATGTATTTACTTCTCCCATAATTTTATAAATCTTTTTTACCGATTAATACCGCACCTACAATACCTGCCAAAATAAGGATGGATGCAAGCTCAAACGGCAAAACATATTCATTAAACAAAAGTCTTCCCAGATTTTTCGTAAGACCAACTCCTTTGTCAACATTTTCAACAACGATATGATCCTGCTGAACTCCCCTGAATACGCCTAAAACTCCAATTAATAAAAGACCGGCCGTAAAAACTCCAACAAATTTTAAAGTATTGTTCTTCTTACTTTCGTCTTGCTTATTAAGGTTAAGCATCATCAGGATATAAAGGAATAGTACCATGATGGCACCGGCGTACACTATAATCTGGATAATTGCAAGGAATTGTGCATTCAGAAGAATGTACATGCCCGCAATAGAAAACATTGTAACAATTAATGACAAAATAGCATATAAAGGATTCCTGGCAAACACGAAATAAACCGCACTCGCCACTGCTAAAAAGGCCACCAAGAAAAATAAAAACTGATCCATTATTTTACCGCATTTTTTTGTTTCTCGGATTGTCTTTCAGTGATATCAATCCTTTCGTTTATTTTTTCAACTAATTTATCTTTTCCGTAGATGAAAGAACCTCTGTTGGTTTCCACATCCACCAATCTGTCTGTAAGATAGATCGCAGATTTCGGACAAGCTTCTTCACACATACCACAGAAGATACATCTCAGCATATTGATTTCGTATACTGAAGCATATTTTTCTTCTCTATAAAGGTGTTTTTCTTCTTTAGTTCTTTCGGCAGAGGTCATCGTAATTGCTTCTGCAGGGCAAGCCACCGCACAAAGTCCGCAAGCCGTACATCTTTCCCTGCCTTCCTCGTCTCTTTTCAAAACGTGCTGGCCTCTCCAGATATCTGCTCTCGGCTTTTGTACTTCCGGATAAGAATATACTGCGGGAGCACCTTTCAATACGGTTCTTACAGCATGCTTGAATGTAATCCCCATTCCTGTAAAAATAGCAGGAAGATAGATTTTTTCAGCAAGGGTCATTTCTTTATTCGAAACAACTTTTGATCTGTTCGTAAGTTTCATTTTTTATATTATTAAATGTTAGAAGATGGAAGCTGGGAGATGGAAGTTTATCGCATAATCACATCAACTCATCCTCACATTATCAAATTAATTTTAATTTCCAAATGCTAAAATTACAGCTCCTGTAATCAGCAAGTTTACCAATGCCATTGGGATCAAAGTTTTCCATCCTAAGTGCATTAACTGGTCATATCTGAATCTCGGAAGCGTCCATCTGATCCACATAAAGATCAAAATTCCGATTACTGTTTTCGTTAAAAATGCTACAATACTCAAGATTCCGGCAGCGTTTTCACCCCAGTTTTGAGTTACCCATTCAATTCCAGGATAGTTATACCCCCCGAAGAATAGAACAACCATGAAAGCATTGGAAATGAACATATTCACATATTCACCGAACATGTACAATCCTAATTTCATGGAAGAATACTCTGTAGAATATCCTGTTACCAATTCAGATTCACATTCAGGTAAATCGAAAGGGTGTCTATTGGTTTCTGCTAAAGCAGCTGTGAAAAATACTAAGAATGCGATCGGCTGGTAGAAAATATTCCAGTTAAGACCTGAAACCCAAGGAATAACTCCCCATAGCTTTCCACCTGTCTGGCTTTCCGTAATTTCTTTTAAATCTAAACTTCCCGTCATCATAATGATAGAAAGCAACGCCAATCCCATCGCCAATTCATAAGAAATCATCTGAGAAGAAGCACGGATGGCACCTAATAATGAATATTTGTTGTTCGAAGCCCAACCTCCGATCATGATTCCGTATACACCGATTGAAGCCATTCCGATGATAAAAAGTACACCAACATCAATATTGGCAACCTGTAGATCAAAAGAAGTACCCCCGATATTTAAACTTTTACCCCAGGGAATAACCGCTCCAGTAATTAATGAAATAAACATTACCAAAGCAGGCCCCAATACGAAAAGGAATTTCTCTGCATTGGCCGGAGTAAAATCTTCTTTAAAGAAAAACTTTCCACCGTCTGCAAGAGGCTGCAGCAATCCGAAAGGCCCGGCTCTGTTGGGACCAATTCTATCCTGCATGATAGAGGCAACTTTTCTTTCTGCCCAGGTAGAGTAGGCTGCAATCGTTAACGATAGCAGGAAAAGTGCTAGTACAAGTATAAGTTTAAATGTAAGTAAATCCATTTTTATTTTTATAGATGTTAGATATTAGAAGTTAGAAATTAGAATTACAAAAATCTGTTGTCTAATGTCTGAAATCTAATGTCTTATTAAATTATTTTTCGTCTTTTTCACTGATTTCTTTAGCCATTGGATTGTCTAAAACTCTTAGCTCGTCTTTAGGCTTTTCATAGTGATTCAATGAAATAACTGAATGTCTGTCGATATGTCTCGGACCTTCAAGATTCCAGTCTGAAAGTTCTTTTCTTTCGAAACGACATGTGTCACAGATGAACTCCTCTACTTCTCCCCACTGGTCTTTTCTGGCTGTTACTCTTATGATTTCGTCACCTTTCATCCAAACCGTAGCTTTTCCTGAACATTTATCACATTTACAAGAAGCGTTCATTGGCTTTGTAAACCAAACTCTGCTTGCAAAACGAGCCGTTCTGTCTGTTAATGCACCTACCGGGCAAACATCTATAATGTTTCCGATAAAGTCATTATCTAAAGCTTTATTTAAATAAGTTGAAATTTCAGCATGATCTCCTCTGAAAAGAATTCCGTGATCTCTTGATTCTGTTAATTGATTAGCTGTCAATACACATCTTGCACACAGAATACAACGATTCATGTTCAATTTGATATTCGGACCGAGATCATCTGCATCGTAAGTATTTCTTTCAAATTCAGTTCTTGTTTCAGGATTTCCATATTCGTAACCTAAATCCTGAAGATGACACTCACCGGCCTGATCACAAACCGGGCAGTCTAACGGGTGGTTTACCAACAAAAACTCAGTAACAGCTTTTCTACCTTCCTGAGCTTTTTCGGAAGAAAGATTTTTTACTTCCATACCGTCCATTACATTCGTTCTGCAGCTTGCAACCAATTTTGGCATAGGGCGAGGATCTGCTTCAGACCCTTTAGATACTTCTACAAGGCAAGTTCTGCATCTACCTCCGCTGGTTTCCAATTTGCTGTAGTAGCACATTGCAGGAGGTACAGATTTTCCACCGATTTGTCTTGCTGCTTCCAAAATAGAAGTTCCAGGCAAAACTTCAGTAGTCTGTCCGTCTATTGTTATTTTGAATTTTTTAACCTCTTCGCTCATATTTCTATGCTTTTCGCTTATGCTGTTTAAACAGCTCAGCTATATTTTAATTATACTTCTTTGTATTAAATGTATATCCGATTCCAAAATCTACCTCTCCGTATACAAAATCCTGTGAAGCCTTATCAGGCTTATTGTTGAGAGTAGTTTTGATATCCGGCATATTGATGTACCCGAATTTCCCTTCCACCTGAACCACAATATGTCTTATCGCAACAATACTCAATGCAGCTCTAATATCTGCCCCGAAGCCTGCAAGATGGAATCTGTCACTTCTTTCATTTCCCATCAGCCTTACATTGGATTTTGGTAATAAAGCACCAATTCCGGCTCCGTAGCTTACGAAAATATCAATATTGTTTTTGTTTAAAATATTATGATATTTCTGTGCACCAATGTTGATATAATTAAGACCGTCTGTATGTTCAAATGTCAATAATTTTGCATCACTTAAATCTACCTTTCCATCCTGTACCAGGGAAGCATATTCAGGATTATTGATATAACCTTTAAAATCTACTGTCTGGTTCTGATCCATTACATATTTCATGTGATCCATTCCTAAAGTAATGCCCAAATTATCTTTAGGAAAATAGGTAATCCTATAATTCACCTGCGGAATTGTGATTGAACCGGGATTAAAATACACGCCCCAATCAAATTTCGTCTGTCTGTCGTGTGCTACCACGTTATTCAGTTGAAAATCATATCCATCCCCTTTAAAATGGATATCTGAATTCGAATATACTGAATTGTTCCACCCCCAGAATACCATCACTGATCCTTTTTTAAATGGATCCACGTGACTTTTTTGAGCATTCAAGCCCAAAGTTACTGTTAATAATAACAGTAATAAACACTTTTTTATCACCTAGTTTATCTCTTAGTTTAGAATTTAAATGGACGGTGCCGGAATAGGATCTGCGTAATTCGCCAAACCATAGTTTTGTGTCAAACACAATTCCGGATTTTTTACGTGCCACTCAAACTCATCCCTAAAATGGCGTATCGCTGCCGCGACAGGCCAAGCTGCTGCATCACCCAAAGGACAGATGGTATTTCCTTCGATTTTTCTCTGGATATCCCAAAGAAGATCGATGTCTTCCATTTTCCCTTCCCCTTTTTCAATTTTCTTTAAAATTTTGTGCATCCATCCCGTACCTTCACGACATGGAGTACATTGTCCGCAACTTTCGTGATGATAAAATCTCGCTAAAGTCATGGTATGTTCTACAACACACTGGTCTTCATCCAATACGATGAAACCTCCTGAACCCATCATTGTCCCGGTAGCGAAACCACCGTCTGCCAATGATTCATAGTTCATGTATCTTGGTTCTCCGTTTACTGTTTTCAATAATAAATTTGCCGGAACAATCGGCACAGAGCTTCCTCCCGGAATACAAGCTTTTAATCTTTTTCCGTTCGGGATACCGCCGCAATATTCATCGGAATAAATGAATTCTTCAACCGTAATAGTCATATCGATTTCATAAACTCCCGGTTTATTGATGTTTCCGCAGGCAGAAATTAATTTTGTACCTGTAGATCTTCCAACCCCGATTTTTGCGTATTCAGCTCCTGTAATATCAATAATTGGAACGATTGCTGCGATAGATTCAACGTTATTTACAACCGTTGGTCTTTCCCAAAGTCCTTTTACAGCAGGGAATGGCGGTTTTAGTCTTGGATTTCCTCTTTTACCTTCAAGAGATTCCAGCAAAGCCGTTTCTTCACCACAGATATAAGCTCCACCACCTCTCTGAACGTAGATTTCACAATCGAAACCTGTTCCTAAGATGTTTTTACCCAAAAATCCTGCTGCCTTCGCTTCTTCAATCGCTTCTTCCAAAATATCCGGAATCCATGAATATTCTCCACGGATGTAGATATAAGAGACATTTGAACCTAAACAGAAAGATGAAATCAACATTCCTTCGATCAATAAATGAGGAAGAAACTCCATTAAATATCTGTCTTTGAAAGTTCCCGGTTCAGATTCATCGGCATTTACTACCAAGTGTCTTGGTACGCCTTCCGGTTTTGCCAAAAAGCTCCATTTCATCCCGGTTGGGAATCCTGCTCCACCACGACCACGAAGCCCAGAAGTTTTTACTTCTTCCAAAATTTCGTCGGGTGTCATTTTCAAGGCCTTTTCAGCTGCTGTGTAACCTCCCTGTTTACGATACGTTTCAAAGTAGCGAATACCTTCTATATGTGCGTCTTTAAGTAAAAGTTTTTTACTCATTTCTATATGCTTTTAGCGAATGGCTTCTAGCTTTTGGCTATTGCTGAGCGCTCTTTTAATTAGTTTAAAATTTATTAGTCCAAAGCAATTTGTCCCTGTCTGCAAAGATCAAGGATTTCATCTACTTTTTCTATCGTTAAATTTTCGTGATAAAATTTTCCTAACTGCAACATCGGTGCATATCCGCAGGCACCAAGACATTCAGCAGGTTTTAATGTGAACATTCCGTCTTCTGTAGTTTCACCGTCTTTAATGTTCAGCTTGGTTCTGATATGGTCTAGGATTTTTTCGCTTCCGCAAACCATGCAAGGTCCGGTTCTGCAAACTTCCAACACATATTTACCAACCGGTTTCATATTAAACATGGTATAGAAAGTTGCCACTTCA
>Ga0307412_10000293_pt1 | contig 31670 bp, 30 predicted proteins | sample DK1Cmetagenome_3_FD_203823 | JGI IMG/M metagenome (GOLD analysis project Ga0307412, IMG submission 203823) | Maize rhizosphere microbial communities from greenhouse at UC Davis, California, United States - DK15-C-1 | ecosystem: Host-associated > Plants > Roots > Rhizosphere > Soil | place: USA...
GTGGTATCTCTCCGAAGGCAAGGATCTGGGCAGGCTCATTTCGGAATGCGACGCCATGCTGGCTCGCCATCCGGACAACCGCGCGGCGCTGGGGGCCATCCTGAAATCCGCGGAGGCCGAGAACATCAAAGTTGCGGCCTACGATCGTACAGGAACGTGCTTCGTTGCAGGCTCGCTGACCTATTCCGAAAACCTCTACGACCTCATCGTCTTTTTTGCGGTAGCGCGCGGAGCGGCCGATTTTTTCGAGACGGATGGTCGTGGCCTTGCAGTGGTGCACGACTATCTCTGGGGCGAGGAAGACGAACAAGAAACAGTGGCTGCGCTGGAACTCGCCGGAAACGGCGGCTCCGTATTCCTGGCGTCCGAAGAACTCGGCCAAGCAGCTGGCGCATTCGAGGCCATGGTGGACGCGATGCTGGAAGGCAAGGAGGACCCGGAGTTCCACCCACGCAATCAACTCGACAATCTTTGAGACCAGACTTGCGTCCAGCAGGGACAACAGAACGCGCACGGCAGGGCCGCCAGGCGCGCCAAAGAGGATAATTTTCCGATGCGACTACTAGCACTGGTCATCATGCTATCTGCCTGCGCGGTCTGCCAGGCGCAGGGAACCAGGACCTGGCACTTTACGGGTGCCGAGCTGGCCGCGGCCCTTGAAGGCCGGATGCCCTCGGAGCTCCGCGATGCATCGCTTCGCCGCGAATTTGCTTCCTCCTTTGCGCAAGCCTACGTCGTCGGCATCGCCGACCAGACACAAGGCACGGTCTGGTGCGCCTCCACCGGCGTCCTTCCTCACGAATTGAAGGACAGGGTGTACAGCTACTTGTCCACGCTGCCAGCCAGCCGTCTTGAGGAAAATGCCGGCCCGCTGGTAAGCGAGGCACTCCATCAGTCTTTCGCTTGCCAGTAGGATCATCTCCAGCAATACGCCCCCCACCCGGGGCGGCACTGGGATGGGAATAACCGCGCCCGTTCTGCCTTGCGGACGGCTCTGCGGACCGCAACCCGGGCTACGCTCGATATCGTATTGCAGGCCCTCCGTACCGCGAGGGATGGCGGGTTCTTGGCGATATGGCGCAGGTCACTCGCGGCACCGCATTGCAAGGCGACGCGCGCCAGAAATTCGATGCGATCAGCGCGGTGCCCAGGTCACTGGCCTGGCCGAAATCGCTGCATAGTTGACACAGACCGTCGAAGGTTGAATGACAGCAGTGGGTCGGGAACGATCATCGACCCGACTCGACCGCCCCTCCTTACTGCTCCCCTTCCCCCGTCACTCCCATCACTTCAGTTCTGGAAAGTCCACCACCGTGTCATTCGCACGATTGAACACGTTCGTGAACGTGATGACGGCGATGGCCAATGCGATATCCACGACGGCCTCGTCCGGATAACCCGCCGCGCGCAAGGCCGTGAGTTGCTCGGCGTCGAGGGTGCCTCGGCCTTCTTGAAGGTGCCGGACAAATTGGATCAACGCATCGCGCTTTACATCGCCGGTCGGCTGCAGCGCCCTGATGGCGCGCACGGTGTCCACGGGTAGGCCGGATGCCTTGCCCGCCAGGCTGTGTGCAGCGACGCAGTAGTCACAACCGGCAATCGCGCTCACCACCAACTTGATGGTTTCGCGGTCCTGCGCGGACAGGACGCCTTGCGCCAGCACCGCGTCGGCGGACAGCATCGCCTTAAGTGCGGGCGTATTCAAGGCGCCAATGGCCGCATAGGCATTAGGGACCATGCCCACCGCTTTGCGGATAGCGGCGAAAACGTCGGCGGTTTCGCCGGAGGCGCTGCCGGCGGCGGGCGTGTTGATACGGGAAGTCATTTTCTTGGTTCCTTTCAAAGTGGTGTTGCTGAAATCCGGCAGCGGTGAACCCGCCGATACAGAGAAATTCAAGTTCTACGCGCAATGGCGGCGTTCAGGCCCAAGGCGATCAGTTCCGCCATGGCCGCCACGACGCCGATTGCCCAGATGGCTCCGGCGCCCAACACGGTGGCCCCCAGGGCGCTGCCGATTGAAAATCCGAAATACATCGTCGAGGTGTTAAGCGCTAGCGCAACGGGCGCTTGCGAGGGGACGCCCGCGCCGATAAGCCGTGCCATTTGCGCGGGAAAGAATGACCACACGGTGAAGCCCCACACAGCCACGGCGGTCATGACCAGACCCAACGAAACTCCCGGTGGCAGCACCGTTGCAACAGCCAAAGCCAGGAACGACAACGCCAACAGCACGAGCGACCCGCGCACCACCGTGCTAGCCCCGAAGCGATCGTTGAGGACTCCACCCGTCATGACCCCAGCCGCTGCACAAAGCCCCCAGAGCGAGACAGACGCTGTGATCTCCAATGGGCCGAAGGCCAACACGGCGCTCAGATACTCGGCGATATACGGGTAGGCAGCAAAGGCGCCGATTGACCAGGACAGGCTGACCGCCAGCAAGCGCAACACGGAACGCTGCGCCACCACCGAGACACGCTCGCGCAAACTGGCCACCGCGATGCCCTGTCCCGCGTCACGGCCGATGCCAGTCAAAATGCCTGCAATGGCCACCAGGCTCATCGCGCCGACCAGCAGAAAGGTTGCCCGCCAGCCGAACGCGTGGCCGATCAGTCCGCCAAGCGGCAGGCCCAGTGCGATGGCCAATGTCTGCCCCCCGCTGACAATGGCAAGCGCACGCCCCCGCATCGTGGGTGGGACGATGACGCCAGCCAGGCCATTGGCGGCGGGCACATATAGCCCCGCCGCAATGGCCATCAGCACGCGCGCGGCGATCAGCACGGTGAAGGACGAAGACAGCGCGGCCACGACGTTGCCAATGGCGAACAGGGCCATCGCAATCAGCAGCACCTGCTTGCGTGCCATGCGGCCGGTGGCCACGGTGGTCACCGGCGACGACAATGCCAGCACCAGCGTGAACACGATCACCAACAGCGCGATGGTGGGCACTGGCAGCGCAAAGTCCTTCGCCATGACCGGCAGCAAGGGCGCGATCATGAAGCCTTCTGTGCCAATGGCGAACGTTCCCAAGGCCAGGAATCCCGCGGGCAGCAACACCGTGCGCGAATCGTCGGCAAGCGTTGCGGTCATGACGCAACTCTCCTACAAATGCAGTCTGTGCGGGCGCGAGCCCGCCTGTCAGGCGTCTTAGACGGGGATGGGGTTGGCGGCGATTTCAGTGTTGAAACCGTCAATCAGCGCATGTTCACCAATGCCGGGGTTGTCGCGCAGGGCACGAATCGCCTCAACAAACACTTCCGGTGCGTCGGTTGCCAGCCCCTTCATCGTTTCGGCGATGAAGGCATCAAGCGGCATGGCGCGAGGGTCACCGCTCTTTTTGATCAGGTCGGTGTCGACCCACGGCGGCGCGATTTCCTGGACGGACACGCTGCTGCCTTTGAGCATGAAGCGTTGCGACAAGGCAAACGAGTGCAGCGCCGCCTTCGAAGCGGAATAGACAGCATTGGTGGCAATAGGCACGTAGGCCAGAACCGAGGTGTTGTGAATGATCGTCGCGCGCGGCTGCGCCTTCAGATGTTCGATCAGCGCAGAGGTCAGCCGGATCGGGCCAAGCAGGTTCGTGTCGAGAATCTGACGCGACACGGCATCATCGATCCGGCCCGAAGGGTCGTCGAACGGCATGATCCCCGCATTGTTGATCAGTACGTTCAGCGTCGGGTAGTCGCGGATCAGTTGCGCGGCAACGCGGTCGATGTCGGCGGCGTCCGAGATGTCCAGGGCGACGCCCTCGATCCCCGGATGGGCGGCGGCCACTTCATCCAGCAGGGCCTGACGGCGCCCGGCGATGATGACTTTGTTACCCAGGGAATGAAACTGTTCGGCAAGCGCGCGGCCAATGCCCGAGGTGCCGCCCGTGATAAAGATTGTGTTGCCCGTCATCTGCATGATTTGTCCTTGTGTTGCGCCTGGATGGCGCGTTCGATGGACGTACTATGCGCGGGTCGGGTGAAGTCTCAAATGCCATAGATCCGGCAAAAACGGACAAGGGTGATAAGCAGGCCGCCGCCGGCCGGTCAGGCGGCGTCGCGGTCTTGCATCGACACCAGGCTCCGCTTCACGCTGGCCGGGGGCTGGCCAAGATTGCGCAGGAAGGCGCGCCGCATTCGGTCACGGTCAGCAAAACCCGTGTCACGTGCCACGATTTCCAAAGGGTGACGGCCGTCTTCCAACATGACGCGCGCAGCCTCCAAGCGCAGCATTTCCACGGCTTTGGCCGGAGACCGCCCGGTTTCTTCGCGAAATACCCGGCTGAACTGACGCGGTGACAGGCTGGCAGCTTCGGCAAGCTCTTCGACAGACAAGGGATTGCGCAGGTTTTCACGGGCGTAGGCCAGCGCGCGCTTTACCCGGTCAGAGCGAGGCTCCAGCGCAAGCATCGCCGAAAATTGCGATTGCCCCCCATGGCGACGATGGTAGACAACAAGCCTACGAGCCAGTGCCCGGGAAAGCGCAGCCCCATGGTCGTCCTCGATCAGCGCAAGCGTCAGGTCAATGGCCGATGACATTCCCGCCGACGTCCAGATGTTGCCGTCGCGGACGAAAATGCGGTCCTCTTCGACCCTGACCTTCGGAAAGCGCGCCCGAAGCGCCGGCGCATGCGCCCAGTGCGTGGTGGCGGTACGGCCGTCAAGCAGACCGGCGTGCGCCAGCACAAAAGCGCCTGTGCATACCCCAGCCACCCGGCGGGCTTGTTCCCCCGCACGGGCGAGATACGCACGCAGCCCGGGCGAAATATTCTGGGGCGCCAATTGGCCGGCAACCATCAGCGTATCGGGTATGACACCTAGCGGCGTCGTTTCGATACCTGCGTTCATGGACGACCTGACCGTGCCGCCTTTTTCAGAGAGCACCGTCAGCCGATAGCCCTTATCGCCCAGCTCAGTATTGGCGAGCTCAAAGGCAGAGAGCGCCGCCAAACCCATCAGCTGGAAACCATCTTCCAGGATCAAACCAACGTGCCGCATCATGCTTCCTTTTCAGGCAATGGAAGAACAGATTAATCCGGCACGGGGAACGGCATCCACGTTGTTGAAAAATATCGGCCCACTTTGTTGCGCCATTTGGACGTCGAAAGCCATCCTTCGTTATTCCTGTTTCCGGCAATCGCGCAGCAGCGCATAAAGCCCCGCCGCCCCAAAAGTCGCCATACCCAGGCCCACGCTGACGAACAGCCCGGTCTGCGTGGTGGCGATCAGCCCCCCACCCAACGCCACCACCGTGCGCGCCAAGGCGCCCGCCAACGGTACTGCCATCTTGCCGGTGCCTTGCGCGGCGCAGTACTGGGTGAATCCAAGCCCGAAGAAGCCAAAAAAGGGGCCAACATGGCGCAGGTACACGCTTCCCGTCGCCACACTTTCAGGGTCCGTCAAAAACGCGCCCAGCCATAACTCGGGCCATATCGCAACCACCAAGCCAATGGTTTCGGCAACGGCGAACCCCAGACAGGCGGCGATCAACGCGGCGCGGCGTGCGCGATCGATCCTGCCTGCCGCCGCGTTAGTGCCAATCAGGATCGCGGCAGGCCCGCCGATGCCGAAACTGAGCGGCACCAACAAGAATTCCAATCGCGCAGCCGCGCCGTATCCGGCCACGGCCGCCAGACCGTACGCCCCAACGTAGCCGGTGACGATGGCGATGGTGAGATTGGTACTTGTCGCGATAAGGGCCGACACGCCGCCGACCTTGAGAATTTCGGCAAATAGTCGACGTTGCAGCCGCACCGGTCTGGCGGCCGGCTGCAGCACCCCTTGGCCACGCCAAAGATATATTGCGAAAACCAGGCTACCAACGGCGTAATACAAAACCATTGCCAGCGCGCCGCCTGTCACGCCCAGCCCCCGAAAGCCTGCCGCGCCAAAGATCAGCAGCCACGATACCGGTATCAGGATGACGCCGCCGCCGCACACCACCCGCATCGGCAAGCGCACATTGCCACTGCCCCGAATGACCGCCAGCAGTGCATTGAACAGCCAAATCAGCGGTGCCCCGCCAAAGACGACGGCGGCATAGTGGTCGGCGTGCGCAAGCGCTTCGCCGCTGGCCCCCATGGCACTGAAGGCCGCGGTGCCAAAAGCCAAGACGAGCCCTGTCGTGACAAGCCCAAACGCCACCGCAATCGCGACAGCATGCCAAACCAGCGCGTTGGCTTGCACGCGGTCGTTGCGCCCCAGCGCCCGAGCAACCGCCCCAAGCATTCCCCCACCTACCGCGCCAGTCGCAAGCGCCGTCGTCAACGCCAGCAGTGGAAACACAACCGACACACCAGCGAGCACGTCTTCACCGAGCTGGGAGAGAAACCACACCTCCATCAGTCCGACAAAGGTTTGGCTGAGCATCACCAGCAGTGTCGGGCCGGCAAGCGACAACATCACAGGCAAAATCGGGGCGGTCAGCAGGCGGTCGGTCTGGACGTCACGGCTGCGGGAATCGGTCTGCGCGGTCATGACGGCACTCGAAGACGGTTCTGGGCGAGCGCAGAATAGGCCAATGTCGCGTTGGCGGGAATGTCGAATACACGGCAATTCGAGCCATGGTGATAGTCGGATGCGAAACAATGGTGTCAGGCTGGACTCACCCGGATTTCCCCGGTTGCTGAAACCAACCCACATCTGACTCATGCGCCCACGCGCTGAAGCAATTTCGGTTTCAAGCCATGTGCAGTAGCAGATTGCGTACGGTGGAACGGCTTGCCATCTCTGCCGGGGTCCTTGTGGCTTGGGCAAGTGGATACTCGCCTCTGATAAGCACTCTGAGCTTGCCTTCGGCTATCCAATCGAACTTCCGCTACGACGGTAATCGGCCAGGAGCGGACGCCGGGCGCGTGCGGTCCATTAGGGTTACTTGAACGAACTGGACCGCAGGGAGACTAAACGGGTTGCGTCATTTTCGGGTCGGTCCGGTGCCTTACTGCTGAGAGGTGAGGCTTTACTCCTTCGGCTTGGCCGCACCCTGGCCGCTATGACCCCCGCGCCAACGGATAGGTTGCATACCTACTTCAGTGAACCAAATCTCAAGTTGAATGAACTTCGCCAGCATTCTCGGGTATCAGTAAGACGACGACGCATCACCGCAAGGCGCAAGCACCTAAGAACGACGGTGGTTCGTCTTTTTTAGCCCGCCAGAGGTGCCGTAGAGAAGGCTAACTGAGGCGGTCAGCTATCTCGGAAGACAAAGTCCTCCAGATCATCATTCAACAACGACTGCGCTTCGCGGCAGCAAAAGGACGCTGGCCGCGCTGGCGAAATTTGAGGGATCAACGTCTTTTACGCAGAACACCAGTAGGGTGAAACTTCGACATTGCCTATGCGAAGGCTGGCGTCTATGTCAAAAGAGAGCGATGTATGAATGATCTTTCAGGAAAGCGGGCGATCGTCACCGGCGGGGCCCGGGGGATCGGTGCGGCGATTGCGCGGGAGCTATCTGCTCGCGGCGCGGACGTCGTGCTCACCTACAAGAGTGCCGTCGGGCAGGCCAACAGCCTAGCCGATGAGTTGACTGACGAGAGCCGACGTACCGTGGCCATTCAGGCCGATAGTGCCGATGCGCAAGCGGTCCGATACTCTGTCGAAGAAGGCACCCGCCTGATGGGGGGACTAGACATACTCGTCAACAATGCGGGCATCCTGATTTCGAGCACTCTACAAACAATGGAGTTGGCTGATATCGACCAAATCCTAGCAGTCAACATCCGTGCAGCCATCGTCGCCTCGCAAACAGCGATACCACTCCTCTCGAACGGTGGGCGCATCGTGTCGATCGGGTCGTGTCTTGCGGAGCGAGTAGCCATCCCGAATGTGACCGTCTATTCGATGTCGAAATCGGCTCTGCTGTCTTTCACTCGCGGACTCTCGCGCGAGCTTGCGTCGAGGGACATTACCGTAAATCTTGTTCATCCAGGCCCCACTGACACCGATATGAACCCAGCCCATGGCCCAGATGCTGACTACCTCCGATCACAAATAGCGCTTGGGCGATTCGGAAGCCCGACTGACGTCGCGAAAGCTGTGGCCTATCTTGCGGGCCCAGACGGACGCCACATCACAGGCACCGGCCTGGTCGTTGACGGCGGAATCAACGCCTGACGAGTTCAATCTTCATCGCTCATTCCAGGATAGTGCAGATGGCACCCTGCCAGTCTCAGCAAATAGCGCAGCCCACATTGCTGCTAACCGGCGCGAGCCGTGGTATTGGGCATGCGACAGTGAAATTGTTTCACCACAGAGGGTGGCGTGTCTTGACGGTATCGCGGGCGAGCTTTTCGAGCGAATGCGCGTGGGTGGGCGGCGTGGACGACCACATTACCGCCGATCTGGCGAATCCGAGCTCGTATGAGCTGATCGCGGCTGAAGTCCGTCGACGCCTGGGTGGCGCGAAACTGGATGCGATTATCAACAATGCCGCGATTTCACCGAAACTGGCGAACGGCGGGCGCAAGGGCGTCAGCATGACGGCATATGAAGAGTGGCTTTCGCTTTTCAACGTCAATCTTTTCTCCGCAGCGATGATCGTCCGTCTACTCTTGCCAGAACTCCGCATAGCGCAAGGCGCGATCGTCAACGTGACGTCGATAGCGGGTTCTCGCGTTCATCCCTTCGCAGGAGCGGCTTATGCCTGCTCTAAGGCGGCCCTCGCAGCGCTCACACGCGAACAGGCTTTCGAGTTCGGTCCGATGGGAATCCGGGCCAATGCGATCGCGCCCGGCGAGATCGCCACCTCCATCTTGTCTCCAGGCACCGAGGCCATGGTTCAGGCGAACGTGCCGATGGGCCGGCTTGGCGACGCAACAGAAATCGCAGGAGTGATGTTCTTCTTGTGTTCGAACCGAGCCTCGTATGTGAATGGCGCGGAAATCGACGTGAACGGAGGGCAGCACGTTTAATCGCCTGGATGGCCCGGGCCTTCCGCGGCAACAATCGCTGGGCGCGTACTGGGCATGCCAGTCCGGACGGCCGCCGGATTAAAGGATTGGCTCCACTCCCGGGTGGGCACCATAGTCAGGCAAGCGGAGACGCTTCCCGGGATGCCATGCGCCGGATGCTCTGCGGCGGATGGCCAAGCACGCGAATGAATGCCCGGCGCATTCTTTCGGGATCGGTGAAACCGATTTTGTGGGCGATGATTTCGATAGGCTCCGCGCCACGCTCGACGCGCTGCCTGGCCACCTCGACTCTCAGACGCTCGACGGCCTTGGCCGGCGTCTCCCCCGTTTCGGCAAGAAAGGCGCGGCCGAACTGCCGAGGACTCAGGCAGGCCACGGAAGCTAGGACCTCGGTCGACAATGATTCGTGCAAGTGTTCACGTATATAAGTAAGCACATTGCGAATTCTGTCCGACTCGGGCTCCATATCGGCGATGGCCGAAAATTGGGATTGCCCGCCGGGCCGGCGATGGTAGACGACCAGCATCTGGGCGACCGCGTGAGACAAGTCGGCGCCATGATCCTCTTCGATCATTGCCAACGCCATGTCGATGCCAGTCGTGACGCCGGCCGACGTCCAGATGCCACCTTCTCGGGTGAAGATCCGATCGCCATCCACTTTCAGCCGGGGGTACTCCCGTTGCAGACGGGCGGCGTATTTCCAGTGCGTCGTCGCGTACCGGCCGTCCAAGAGGCCGCTCGCAGCCAGAATGAAGGCCCCAGTGCATACGCTTGCGATGCGGCGAGCACCCTTGGCGACGACGTGGTTCAAGTAGTCGCAGGTTTCCGGCAATGCGTCATCGGGGTAGGCGCCAAGGCCGGCTCCCGCCACGATCACTGTGTCGTAGGCGGAAAATCCGGCCTTCCCCGTGGTGACTTCCAGGCCCGCCGAACTTTGAACGGGTCCTCCAGCCAGCGATATGACCTGGCATCCGTAAGCGTCGTCGCCCAGGAGCCTGCTGGCCACCTCGAACGCCGCCAGGGGCCCGGTCACGTCCTGGATCTGGAAGTCGCGGAATACAAGGAAAGCGACGTCCCGCGGAGCGGGACTCGCGCTTGATGATGTTGGGTTCATAACACTCTTGCACAACGCTCGGAAAGAGGCTCCACCGCATGCTGGCTACCGGCCGGTGCGTGGACGAGATCTGATGGTACACACCCAGCATGGCGGCTGGTAAGACATATATACCTCAAAAACCGCCATACCGGCACGACGAGGCACAGCATGCCAGACGCAACGGCGAATCACGTGTTCCCGCCACTAAACGAAGAGGATTTCACCGTTATGGCGAGCGTTATCTGACGCATCGCATCGTCCGAGCATCGAAAGGGTCAGAATCACCAATCGGCGCGCCATGACTCTAAAGGAGGGAACTTAGTCCTTTTGCCATTGACTCCCCGGCCGGAGAATCTGCACACGTTGAAAGCCTGGGATAACCCGGATTCACATCGCTCGACGCGACACCCTCACGCGCCGGGCGGATTGTCTCGGGCCAACGAAAGCGTCTGTGCCAACGGATCGGCCGTAGAAGCGTGGCCGACGTACGCATGGCGCATTCGAGTCCTCTTACATAGCGATATCCAACATGAAGCATATAGAGTCCAACCATGCGTGGAGTGCAGCCGCATGACCCGCCCACGCCTTCCCTCCCGCAAGGGAGCAAAACCGACCTTCCTGCGCGCGGCTCTGCTGGTCGCGGGGCTCGCCACGGCAACGGCATGCGCCTTGTTTCTCCTGCCCGGCAAGAAGTCGCTGGCGGTTAGCACGGTCGAGCTTCCCACGGTTTCCGTCGCATTGCCGATGCAGCGCACGATTATTGAATGGGACGACTATGTCGGACGTTTCGAGGCGAGTCGCCGCGTGGAAGTTCGGCCCAGGGTGTCGGGCCAAATCGTAGGGGTGCATTTCAAGGACGGAGAAATCGTCCAGCAGGGCCAATTGCTTTTCTCCATCGACTCGCGCCCCTACCAGGCCGCCTACGCCGAGGCGCAAGCCGGCCTCGCGAGCGCGACCAGCGAGCTGGCGCTGGCACGCGTCGACCTAGCGCGAGCGCAGCGACTGGTGGGCGACAGCGCGATTTCGAAGAGCGACATCGATCAGTTGCAAGCGCGTGTGCGGGCAGGAACGGCAAACGTCGCCGGCGCGCAAGCCCGCGTCGCGCTGAAGTCGCTTGAGCTGGAATTCACGGAGGTACGCTCGCCCATGACGGGCAGGGTCTCTGACCGACGCGTCGACCCCGGCAATCTGGTCATGAGCGGAGAGGCCGACAACGGCACCCGCCTGACCACCATCAACGCGCTGGATCCGATCTATTTCACATTCGACGCCTCGGAAGCCTTGTACCTCAAAGCCATGCGTGCGCAGGAGCCAAGCGCGGCCCAAACCCAGGTCGAGGTACGCCTTCAGGATGAGCCTGACTACACCTGGCGCGGAAAGCTCGACTTCACGGATAACGGGATCGACCCCCGCTCGGGGACCATACGGATGCGCGCCGTAATCGAGAACCCGAAATTGTTCCTGACACCGGGATTGTTCGGAAACATGAGGCTCGCAAGCGGATCCGGCGCGCCTGCCTTGCTAATCCCCGATTCCGCGGTCCAGTTGGACCAGACGCGCAAGACGGTTCTCACCGTTTCCGCCGAAGGCACTGTGCTCGTCAGGGCCATCGAACTCGGCCCGCTCGTCGATGGGCTCAGGATTGTGCGTGCCGGCCTGGCCGCCGACGACCGAGTGATAGTCGGCGGGCAACAACACGTCATTCCAGGCGCGAAAGTACAAACGAAGCCAGAACCGGCGGCCTCCCAAAGCGGGATGGGGAACTCGAACCCTCTCATTTCCAGCAGCAAGCCCGCGTCCGCGTCGTAACGATGCGCCGGCGGCTGTCCTAAAGGAAAAAAACTTATGCGCCTGTCGCGCTTCTTCATTACGCGCCCGATATTCGCTGCGGTGCTGGCGATCGTAATCACGATTGTTGGTGCGATCTCGTATTTCGCACTTCCCGTTGCGCAGTACCCGGACATCATCCCTCCCACTGTCGTCGTTTCCGCGAGCTACCCCGGGGCGTCGGCGGAAACAGTCGCGGAAACCGTTGCCGCTCCTATCGAACAGGAAATCAATGGAGTAGAGAACATGCTTTACCAGTCCAGCCAGTCCACGGCGGACGGAAAGGTGTCCATATCGATTACGTTCAAGGTCGGGACCGATCTAGACGCGGCCCAGATGCTTGTTCAGAACCGGGTGGCAGTGGCCGTGCCACGCCTGCCGCAAGAGGTGCAGCGGCTGGGCGTCACCACCCGCAAGACTTCACCGAGTGCCCTCATGGCGATCAACCTGGTTTCTCCGGATGGCTCGCGGGATCAGGCCTATCTTTCAAACTATGCCCTCACGCAGCTGCGCGACAAGCTGAGCCGTATCGACGGAGTCGGCGAGGCTCGGATTTTCGGCAGCCGTGAAGTGGCCATGCGCGTGTGGATCGACCCCCGGCGCGCGGCCGAGCTTCAGTTGACGGCCGGCGAGATCGTCGCCGCCGTGCGGGCCCAAAATGTGCAGGTTGCCTCGGGAGCGCTAGGCCAGCCGCCCAACCCGAGTGCCGACGCCTTCCAGTTAAACGTTCGGACACAGGGCCGGTTGAGCGAGCCGGAGCAGTTCGCCGACATCGTCATCCGTACGGATTCCGCTGGCCGGCAGACTCGCGTTCGCGACGTCGCCCGCGTGGAATTGGGCGCCGACGACTACGGAACCAATGCCTATTTGTCGGGCAAGCCGTCCATCATGATCGGCATTTTCCAACGGCCTGGTACCAACGCGCTTGAAACCGGCATTACCCTCGAACGCGAGATGCAGGTGGCGGCCAAGGCTTTCCCGCCCGGTCTTGAGTACCGGATCATGTGGAACTCAACGCGCTTCATCGCGCAGTCCACCGAAGCGGTCCGAGATACGCTTTTCGAAGCCGCGGCGCTCGTTGTGCTCGTCATCTTCATCTTCCTGCAGAACTGGCGTGCCGCTATCATCCCCGTCGTGGCGATTCCTATCTCGCTGGTGGGCACCTTCGCATTGCTAGCCATGTTTGGCTATAGCCTGAATAGCCTGTCGCTGTTCGGACTGGTCCTCGCCATCGGCATCGTGGTGGACGACGCCATCGTCGTGGTTGAAAACGTGGAAAGAAACCTCGCGCTGGGCCTGAGCCCGCTGGAAGCGGCTCGCGTCTCGATGGACGAGGTTTCGACGGCCCTGGTGGCCATCGTGCTCGTGCTTTGCGCGGTGTTCATTCCCACGTTCTTTCTGACCGGCCTTTCCGGGGCGTTCTACAAGCAGTTTGCGCTCACTATCTCCGGCGCCACCGTCATTTCTCTCGTCTTGTCGTTGACGCTCTCGCCGGCGTTGGCCGCGTTGCTCCTGCGGGCGCACACGAAGGAAAAGAGCCGGCATCGCATCATCCGGCGCATCCAGCTTGCCGGCGATTGGTTCAACGAACGATTCGACCGGTTCAGCGCAAGCTACGGCCAATTGACTCAGTGGCTCGTGGCGCGGCCGAAGCGTGTCTTGATCAGCTACGGCGGGCTTGTGCTGGCGACCATAGGCATTTTCTGGGTAACGCCCACCGGCTTCATTCCCGCGCAAGACCAGAGCTATCTGATATCGATCACTCAACTACCGCCGGGGGCTTCGCTGGCGCGTACCGATGCCGTGGTGCAAGAGGTATCCAAGCGCTTGCTGAAGGTCGATGGGGTCCGTGGCACGATCATGCTGCCCGGTTATGACGCCGCGTCGAACACGAATTCGCCGAACACAGCCACCGCCTTCATCCCGCTAAAGCCATTTGAAGAGCGGTCCCGCCCCGCCAGCGACATCCTCGATGAAGCACGCAAGGCCGTCGCGGACATCGATCAAGCGCGGGTTCTCATTATTCCCCCTCCGCTGATCGACGGCATCGGCTCGGCGGGCGGCTACCGGATGATGGTGCAGGATCGCGGCGGCCACGGCTATAAACCGCTGGGGACAATTTCCGATCAGCTCATGGCCAAAGCGAATAGCACCGATGGGTTGTCGCAGGTCTACTCCTTCTTCAACACCTCCACCCCTCGCATCTTCGCCGACATCGACCGGCGCAAGGCCGAAATGCTGGGGGTTCCGCCAGATCGCGTCTTTGAAGCGCTGCAGGTCTATCTGGGCTCGGCCTATGTGAACGACTTCAATCTTCTAGGACGCACGTTTCGGGTGATCGCACAGGCCGAACAAGGCCAGCGCAACAGCGAATCCGACATCGCCAATCTGAAGACGCGGTCCGACAGCGGCGCGATGGTGCCCATCGGCTCGGTCGCCACGTTCAAGAGCGAAACGGGGCCGTTTAGGGTCGTGCGCTACAACCTGTTCCCCGCAGTCGAGGTCGACGGAGACACGGCGCCGGGCTCTTCCACGGGCCGGTCGCTAGCCACGATGGAGCGCCTCGCCGACCAGATGTTGCCCCCGGGATACGGCTACGAATGGACGGGCATCGCGTTCCAGCAGAAGATCGCGGGCAACACGGCCGGCCTCGTCTTCGCGCTGGCGGTGGTGTTCGTGTTCCTGGTGCTGGCGGCGCAATACGAAAGCCTCACTTTGCCCCTGGCCATCATCCTCATCGTCCCCATGTGCCTCTTCGCGGCCATGGTCGGCGTGAATCTTCGCGGAATGGACAACAACGTCCTGACGCAGATCGGGCTCGTGGTGCTGATCGCCCTTGCCGCGAAGAACGCGATCCTGGTGGTCGAGTTCGCGAAACAGGCGGAAGAGGAAGACGGCTTGAGGCCGGCCGCCGCGGCGGTGCGCGCCGCGCAGACCCGCCTGCGCCCGATCCTGATGACGAGTTTCGCCTTCATTCTTGGCGCCGTGCCGATGCTCCTAGCTTCGGGCGCGGGCGCCGAGTTGAGGCAGGCCTTGGGCACCTCCGTTTTCTTCGGCATGGTCGGCGTCACCGTCTTCGGCTTGCTCTATACCCCGACGTTCTACGTCGTTTGCCGCAAGCTCGGAGATCGGTTGTCCCGGCAGACCGGCGCCCGCTCGCTGGAATCGCGGCACGAACAATCAGGAAGCATCAAGTGATTCGATTGCACACCCTATCGATGCTGGTTGCGCCGCTGCTCTTGAGCGCGTGCGCGGTCGGCCCGGACTATGAGACACCGCCGTTCCCGGCTTCCGCGGCGGGGCCTTTCCTGACCCAAAGCGATGCGACCGCGCCCGACGCCACGCCCGTTTCCGCCGACTGGTGGAAGCTCTACCAGGACCCGGTGCTGGACAGGCTGGTACAAGATGCGCTCGCCTCGAATACCGACCTGCGCGTGGCGATCGCTCGGCTCGCCCGCGCGCGCGCCCAACTTCGCCTAACGTCCGCCGATCGGCTGCCCAGCACTGAGATCGCCGCAGGCGTGAACCGCCAGCGGCAATCCGCCATCCAGGCCTCGCCCGGGGTCGATCGCGAGAATACCGTTGTCGATGCGGGCCTGTCCGTCGCGTACGAGGTAGACCTTTTCGGCCGCGTACGGCGGAACATCGAAGCCTCGCGGGGCGACTACCAAGCGGCACAGGCCGAGCTGGACGCCGTGCGGGTATCGACCGTAGCGGCGACGACCCGCGCCTATCTAGGAGCCGCCAGCGCCGCGCATCGCCTGGCCGTGGCGCGGCAGATCGTCGAGTTGCTGGACCGCTCGGTCGGCGTGACGAGCAGCAGGGAGGACGCCGGCCTGACAACTTCGCTCGACACCGCGCGTATCGCGGCGCTTAGGGAGCAGCGAGGATCGGACATTCCCAGGATCGTTGCCGAGCGCCAGGCCGAGCTGTTCCGGCTCTCCCTGCTCACCGGCCGAGCGCCCAAGGACCTCCCATCTGAGGCCAGCGCCCTCGCGGCACCGCCCACTATCCTGCAGCCCATCCCTATCGGCGACGGGATGGCCCTCCTCACCCGCCGTCCGGACGTGCGCGCTGCGGAACGACGGCTGGCGGCGGAAACGGCCAGGATCGGCGTGGTGACGGCGGATCTGTATCCGCGCGTCTCCATCGGCGCGTCGGTCGGCTCTACCGGGTTACGCCTAGACGACTTCTTCGGAAGTGGCCCGCTACGCTGGCTGGCCGGATCGCTCCTCTCCTGGTCGTTTCCGAATCAGGAAGCGATCCGCGCCCGCATCGACGGCACCACCGCCGACGCCCAGGCCGCGCTGGCGGCGTTTGATGGGACGATACTACAGGCCTTGAGCGAAACGGAAACCGCGCTCTCGAACTACGCTCAAAGCCTGGACCGGCGCTGGTCCTTGGCCGCGGCCAGGGACCAGGCGGAGAACGTGGCGCGCATCGTTCGGGCACAAGCGCGGGAGGGACGCGCCGACAGTCTGGCTCTGCTGGACGCCGAGCGCACCTATGCTGACGCGCAGGCGCAGCTTGCCGAGAGCGAAGCGCGCGTCGTGAATGCTCAGGTGGACCTGTTCAAAGCGCTCGGCGGTGGCTGGGAATCGGCCCGCGCCGACCGCGCGGTTGCCAAGTAGTTCCCCGTCTTCTGGATGGGCTCAAGGCGGATTATTTCTGGATGGAGGGCGTGGCGCATGAAGGCAGATATCCGGACGGCGATTCTTGGCCCGGCCCGCTCGTCATCCAACGCGCTCCGCGCGAACATACAGCTGAACGACATTGCTATGTTTGTCGAGGTCGCGAGGCGGGGAAATTTCAGCCTGTCCGCGGCGGCGCTGGGAGTTCCTCCGTCGACGCTCTCGCGGCGAGTGAGCGGATTGGAACGCGATCTGGGAGTGCAGTTGCTCAGGCGCAGCACTCGGAAAGTCGGCCTGACCGAGGCCGGCGCGCTCTACTTCGAGCGTTGCCGGGACCTCATCGATGAAGCTCGTGTTGCGCACGAGCAGCTGCATACAAGCATCGCCTGCGCCAGCGGGCAACTGAGCGTGTCGTTACCCGCCTCACTGGCACAGGCACTCGTACCTAAAGTGATCGACGCCTTCCACCGCCGGTATCCCGATATCCATTGTCATTTCGAGTTGGGCAATCAGCACGTCGACCCGATCAGCAGCACCTGCGACGTCGCGTTGCGCTTCGGCCATCAACCGAGCTCCAGCCTGATTGCGCACGTAATCAGCGCGATGACGCCGCGACTTTACGCATCCGTTGACTATCTTGATAGGCATCTAGCGCCCCGGTCGCCGGCCGACTTAGCCAGGCACCAATGCCTTGCCGGCGCGCGCAGGGGCGAGTTCGAATGGGTGTTGCGCTCCGGGGCACGAGTGGATCGGGTCCGGGTATCGGGCAAAGTCGCCGCTAACGATTCCAGCATGATCCGATCATTGGTCCGCGCAGGAATCGGCATTGGCCCCCTCATGAAGTTCGAGGCCGCAAGGGCCGGCGGCGACGACAAGATTTCCCAGGTTCTGCGGCAATGGTCTTTGCTGCCTGTGCCGCTCGTCGCCTTGCTCCCTACCCGGAAGGTGCCGACGCGAGTCAAGGCGTTCCTGGATTTCATTCATCCTTATCTGCAGGATTGCTGATGTCTTCAAATGGCATCTATAGCCATCGCCACGCTGATCAGCACGACTGCAGCGATAGAAGCCGCGAACACCCGCCGCGCCCAGCGCACATCGTCGCCGGTCCTAAACCCGTCCATGGCAATTTTCAGCCAGTACAGTCCGCTCAATAGAACAATAGAGATGTAAAGATTTCCCACGTATCCAAGCGCCGCTAGGGAAAGCGCGGCCACAAGAAATGCGGCAATGTACAAAACGATGCGCTTCTTCGCTTGATGCCGCCCCTTCACCAGGGGCAGTATGGGGATACACGCCGCTTCATAGTCCTTCCATCTAAACATGGCGATGGCGTAGGAATGAGGCATTTGCCATATTCCGAAGATCACGAAGAGTGCGACAGCGGCCGTGTCGATGGTTCCGCGTACCGAGCAATAGCCCACGACAGGCGGGATCGCGCCCGATATGCTTCCGATCAACGTGGCGTGGACCGATCTGCGTTTTAGGAAAAGCGAGTACAGGCCTACATAGACAACGTAGCCGATGAGCATCAGGACCAGCGGCTCAATTCGACGCGTCGCGGCATACAAAAGCCAGAACCCGACGAAAGCCAGAACACAGGCAAAGGTCAGAGCCGACCTTATCGAAATGCTGCCGGCGGCCATGGGACGCGTATAGGTGCGTTCCATGAGCCGGTCGATGTCACGGTCAATCACGTTGTTGGCGGCGCATCCGGATCCGATTACGAGCGCGACTCCAGACATCACCAGTGCAATATGAATGGCATCCACCACGCCTCGCGATGCGAGCAGGTAGCCGCCGACGAGAGATACTAGGTTACCGGCCACGATGCCTGGCTTGACCAATTCGAAATAGATGCGATGCATAAAATTTTGTCGGGTCGGACTGACCGCAGACAAGGAACAGCGGAACAGGCTTGGATGACAGGAAGAACCGTGATCACGCGATCGGTGGGCCAAAGCCTGGGCCTGTCGGATCAACCGGAAGTCACTGCGATGCGGTCGAATGTGGCGGAGGGGTCCCTGAATTACGGAACGCTTCGTTGCAACTGAAGCTTTATACCTTCTGGACGAGAGAGCACGAAAGTGAAATGTCGGACAAAGATCCCGCAGATACCGACGCCACCAATGACCGATGACGACGGCCGTCTTGGGACGATTTTGTTGCTACCTCGCTGTTCGGCATCATCGCTCCGAGACAGGCTTAGCCCGGCCCGGCCACAGCAGCCCCCCGGGCCGGCCCACGAGCCCACCACCATGTCATCAGACCGGCAGCCAGCACCACCGGCAACATGGCCGCGTTCAGCGCTTCCCACCCGAAGGCGTCCAGCGCCGGTCCGGCCGCCAGCGTGGCCAGCGCGGTAGCGGCATAACGCAATATCTCGGCCGCGCCTTGCGCGCGGGCGCGTTCCGAGGGACGGTAGGACTGCGCCAGCAGCGTGGTTCCGCCGACGAACATGAAATTCCATCCCACGCCCAGGCAGAACAGCGCCGCATAGAACGCGGGCAACGACGCCGAGGCCATCGCGATCAGCGAGCAGGCGACGTTCAGCAGCATGCCGGCGCCCAGCACCCGCGGCAGGCCGAGGCGCTGGATCAGCGCGCCCGCAAAGAAAGCCGGCGCGTACATGCCGACCAAGTGCCATTGCATGATGTTGGCGCCGTCACCGATGCTGTGGCTGCACGCCACCGCAGCCAGCGGCGCGGCAGTCATGATGAACATCATCGAGACCGATCCGACTACGTTGTTGGCGAGCGCGGCCACGAACACGGGCTGGCGCGCTACCTCGCGCAGCGGTCGCGCCGGCAGACCGGCCTGGGCCAGGCCGCCCGTAGCCGGCACTTCGGCGTCGCGATAGCCGCCCCAGAGCAGTGCGGCGGACAGCAGTGCCAGCAAGGTCACCATTAGATAGGCGCCGGCGAAGGTCACTGGCGCGAACAGATCACGGCTCCAGGTGGCCAGCGCGGGGCCGACAACCGCGGCGATGACACCGCCGGCCATTACCACCGAGATCGCGCGGCTTTTGGCTGCGGGTTCGACGGCGTCGGCCGCCGCTAGGCGGTAGTACTGGGCAAAGGCCTGGAACACGCCGACCAGTGCGGTGCCGACACAGAACACCCAGAAATCGGCGTGGAACACGGCCCAAACCGATAGGCCTCCGCCCGCCGCGCCGGCCAGGGCGCCCAGCGCGAAGCCATTTCGCCGGCCGATGCGCTGCATCAGCAACGAAGCGAACCAGGTGACCACAGCGCCCGCTACCGTTATCAATGCAAATGGCAGCGTCGACAACGTTCTGTTGGGCGCGAGCATGTGGCCGGTCAATGCCGTCAGCGTCAAGTCGATGGAAATGGCGGCGACGAATAAGCCCTGGCAGATAGCCAAGATACGGGCGTTGCGACGGCCCTTAGTGTGGGAGGCTGATAGAGGCATAGCGCGATCGGTGGGAATGAACGGAATAGGGAGGCCGGTTCGGCAACCGCGGCCTGGTGGGGTCGACGCGTTCGACAGGCCCGACTTTACCGAAGCACACACTAGCGCAAATGACGTAATTCCCTTAAAAACTGCCGTGCCAAACAGCGTCATATGTCCAGCGCCTCTAAGTCGGAGTCACTGAACTGTGTCGTTGAAGCGTCGCTATCAGGCTTGAAGTCCAGCAAAGGGCTCTCCACCAGCACAGTCATCGCGCGGCTCCTGCGGCCCCTAAAGCGGCCCGGCGATACGAGTCGAGCAGCGCTTGCTCTTCCTTTCTGAGCGCCTGCAGACCTTCATAGCGCTCTCGCCAAAGGCGGCTTTCTGCTCGTGCGGCCTCGATCGCGCGCAGGGCGAACGCACGCCCACCCTTCTCCGCTTCTGTGACGTGCGTCACTGTGTTCACCAGCTCCGCCAACTTATCAGCCATAGCGTTGAGCGCACGCTCGGCACTACCCACTTCGCCTTGGGCGCGCGACAGCTCACAACCCTGTTCCAGTATCGCAGCTTCGAGCCGAGCGATATCAGCTTCCAACCGCCGACGCTGGCGGCGATGCTCCTCCAGCTCCACTGCAAGCAACCGAACCGCGGTCGGCTCCTCCTGCCGGGGAGTCGCCGCCGCAGCGCGAGGCACTGTAGCAGCGCTGGGCATCGGTTCACCGCCGGGCGCCGGCAAGCTGGCGAAAGATCTTTGCACCCCGACCAGTACGGACAAAATGGTCGTGGTGGATGGTCTTCGCGACGGAGCGTAGGCGCGCAAAATCCGCTGGTATGTTGGCACGCCATACAAGCGCCCCGTGACGTCCAAAATGACTCGAATCAGCCCATCAAGAAATGCCCGGTTATCCGAAGCGGCCGGAAAGGAAACCTGCAAATCGCCTATTGCCTTCATGATTCGCCTGGCATGGTCATCCGTTAGCTGAAATGACGGCCTACCCATTTTCCTCTGCCCCCAGAATATCAATCATGAAAATCGTCATATTTATTACGGACCGATTTCGCTACCGTACACACCGCGCAGTGTGTACGGTAGCGCGAGCAATCTCGCTTGCTTCAAAACAGGCCACCGCAATAGCCAGTTCCAATGGACTGGCCTAGCGGTTCCATTTCGACTGAAACCCTTGTGCGGCGGGCGCGTTGGCCTGGTCGTATTCCAGCGCGATGACGCCCACCACAGCCATCACCGCGACGCCAAGCATTAGGCAGGACAACCCCAAGCGTCCACGCAGCATCGCAGCGATGGCCACCACCAAACTGACTGCCCGAATGACAAGACCGAGAACCATGAAGCTCATGCGACACAATTGCCGATCTGAATCGGATATCCAAGTGCTGGAGAGCTAATTCCTTGTTTGTAGTCACGGCTCGATCCTCCCGGAGCTGATGGCCGACCACGCGTTCAGATACGGCACAGGGTCGGGCACGATGAATATGGGATGGGGGACGCAGCGGTGGAGGACGGGGTCCTCGAATATGCGAGCTGCTTCACTCTTCGATACGCCCATGCGGCGCATTTCGCTGAAACTGAAGACTTCGGCCGGGGCCGTTGCTGCGGGTTCTAGGCCGATCGGTCGCATAGCGAGGAGGGCCGTTTGAACCACCGCAGCGGCGCGCGCGCGGCGCATTTCCAGCGGTGCGTGATCTGGTGACACCGCCACGTAAAAAGTGAGCGGCGGCAGCTCCCCTGCGGCGGGAGCGGTTGCCCGAAACAGGTCACCGATATCGGGCAGGTCGAGCATTCGAGTGGCGGCTTTCATAGCTCAGGCCTCCACTTCTTCCGCCTGGCCTTGACCGTCCACATAAATGCCGCTCAATGCCGGGAATAGTTCCCAGGCAAGGCGGTGCATCACGTCCCACGGTGCCTTATCGACTTTTCGGCGGTCGTACTGGTGAACAGGGACCCGTGCGGTCGCCGCTGCGGTATAGGCGGCGGCATGCGGCACCACAGTGTTCAGGATTCCCTTGACCTGCTTATGGCCTGCGAAGCTACGGCGGATCTGATCCGCGACCTGGCGTGCATTGTTATTGCGCTCCAAGGCGCTAATCACTACGTACAAGTCTCCGCTGCGGAAGTCGGTACCGAAGTCGGACAGGCTGTTTAACGAGTCCATCATCCTTAGCGTGCCGTCGGCGAATTCAGCCGCCGACAGCACGTCGGGTTTGATGGGCGACAGGATCACGTCCGCCGCCATAGCGGCAGTCTTCTGCAGTTCACCCGCCGCGCCCTGCGTGTCGATGATGATCACGTGGTACTTGTCGACGGCTGCGGAGCGTCGAACCGCTCGGCGCAAAATTAAAAGCCGGTCTTCGCGGTCCTTCAACCATGTCTGCAGATTGCCTGATACCGCGTCCGAGCAAACGATGTCGATCCCTGGGATTGACGTCTTGCTGATGCAATCTTCAGTGACGAGGCCGCCACGAGTGACGACGCGCGTCAGGCCATGCTCGGCCCTGTGCTGGATGGGGTAGTACTTGGTCAAGCTGTTCTGTTCATCTGCATCGAACAGCAAGACCTGCATTCCAAAATCGGCAAATATTCCCGCAAGATTGGCGCAGGTTGTCGTTTTCGTGACTCCACCTTTGGTGGACGCGACAGCTATCACGTGTGGCATGGCGTTCCTCTATTTCGGCGTGGGGCCAACGGCCCAGTTGCATACCCGTTCAAGGGCGGTTATCGTTAGCTAAAACACAGTTCTGTGTTACACAATTTTGTGTAATTCAGGGCGACATTACCCGAATCCGTGTAATTCGGCAAGATAGGACTGGCGATGGAATATCAGGAATTCGTAGAAGCTGCGCTCAAGGGGCGCAGCGTGAACAGCATGGCGAAGGCGTGGGGTCTGAAACAACAGACCCTGGATCGCTATGTGAAGGGCACGCACTTGCCGGATTACCGGACTGCTATGCTGATGGCTCAGGAAGCCGGCGTCGCCATCGAGACGACGTTCATCCTGCTGGCGCAGGAAGAGAGCAAACGCAAAAAAGCCGGCGTCGCTTTCGCGATTCCGGCTCTTGCTGCTGGTGTCGAGAACACCACCAAAAATTCGACCACAAATCAGTGGTCGGGGCGAGAGGATTCGAACCTCCGACTCCTGCGTCCCGAACGCAGTACTCTACCAGGCTGAGCTACGCCCCGAGTCTTACTATCTAGGCATCTCTGCCCACCTGCTTGCTCGGCTACGCTCAGTGCAACCAAACATCTTCGCTGTCTTTCTACTTCTCTTTCACTACCAACAGCGACCGCTATTAGAACCTAAATTCGGTTTTTTTGAAAATCGGGTTTTTTCAACCCGCTTTCTGGAAACCTTCTTGAAGTTCGAAGCGCCTGCGAGCTCTGCAGCGCTAGCGATCTCTATTCACCGCGAAAGCGCAGAATTCTAGCAGAGAATCCAGGAAAGGGGAAATGGGGTACGCGGACAGGGCTTCGCGGGCACGATCGGCTTCGGCCACGGCGGCCAGGCGCGCGTGTTCCAGCGCGTCGGTCGCCTGGATGGCGGCAGCCACGGCGGCAAAGTCGGCGTCGCCCGTCTTGATGGCGTCGCGGATCAGTTGCTGTTGTTCAGGCGTGCCCACTTCCATCACGCGGATCAGTGGCAGCGTCGGCTTGCCTTCGCGCAGGTCGTCGCCCACGTTCTTGCCCAGGGCGGCGGCGTCGCCGCTGTAGTCCAGCACGTCGTCGACCAGCTGGAAGGCCGTGCCGACATGGCGGCCGTAAGCGGCCGCGGCGGCTTCCTGTTCGGGCGTTGCGCCCGCCAGCACGGCGCCGACCTGGGCGGCGGCCTCGAACAATTTGGCGGTCTTGTAGCGCACCACTTGCAGGTAGCGCTCTTGCGACACGTCCGGGTCGTGCACGTTCAAGAGCTGCAGCACCTCGCCTTCGGCGATCACCGTGGTGGCCTGGGACAGGATGCCCATGATGCGCATCGAGTCGGCCTCGACCATCATCTCGAACGAGCGGGAATACAGATAATCGCCCACCAGCACGCTGGCGGCGTTGCCGAAGACGGCGTTGGCGGTGTCGCGGCCACGGCGCAGGTCGGACTCGTCCACCACGTCGTCGTGCAGCAAGGTGGCCGTGTGGATGAACTCCACGACGGCGGCCAGCAACTGGTGATGCGTCCCTTCGTAACCCAGGGCGCGCGCCACCATCAGCACCATGGCCGGGCGCATGCGCTTGCCGCCCGCGCCAATGATGTAGTCGCCGATCGTGCGGATCAGCACCACATCGGAATTCAGCCGATCGCGGATAACCGCGTCGACAGCCTTCATATCGTCAGCAATGGGGGCAATAAGCGCGGGGAGATTCAAGACGTATCCGACAAGTGAAACGAGCCGCGTGGGGGCTCTTACCGCTGGGCCCGCCAGGGACGGCGGGGGATTCGACCAGCGATTATACGGGGTGTTACGGGGGGCCGGCGGCCGCGTCCGCCCCGCGTCCACCCCGCGCGCGCGCCCTCCTGCCCCGCCCCCGGATCCCGTTACAGGCCGCGCCCCGCCAGATTGGCGTACAGCGCGCGCACCCCAAAGGTCCATGGCGCGATCTGCGTGCTCAGCTGCACCTCGTTGACCAGCGCGCCGATGCGCTCGGACGCAATCACCACGCGGTCGCCCAGCTTGTGCGTGAAACCCGTCCCTGGCCCCTTGCGGTCCTGGCTGGGCGAGAACATCGTGCCCAGGAACAGCATGAAGCCGTCGGGATACTGGTGGTGCGCACCGCAAGCCTGGCGCACCAGATCGAGCGGATCGCGGCTGATTTCGCGCATGTGGCTCACGCCGCTCAGCGCGAAACCGTCCGCGCCGTCGATGCGCAGCGACACGTCGGCCTGGCGGACACTGTCCATATTGAAGCCGCCGTCGAACAGGCGGATGAAGGGGCCGATGGCGCACGACCCGTTGTTGTCCTTGGCCTTGGTCAGCAGCAAGGCGCTGCGGCCTTCAATGTCGCGCAGGTTGACGTCGTTGCCCAAGGTCGCGCCCACGACCTCGCCGCGGCTGTCCACCGCCAACACGATTTCGGGTTCCGGGTTATTCCACTCGGATTCCGGCAACACGCCGATCTGCGCACCGAAGCCCACCGACGCCATCGCCGGGGCCTTCGAGAAGATCTCGGCGTCGGGCCCGATGCCCACCTCCAGGTATTGCGACCACTGCCCGCGCTCGACCAGCTCGGCCTTCAGTTTGGTCGCCTCGGCGGAACCGGGGCGCAAGCGCGACAAATCCGAGCCGATCAACGCTTGCATCCGCACGCGGATCTCGTCCGCGCGGCTGGCATCGCCGCCCGCCTCTTCTTCGATCATGCGTTCCAGCAAACTGATCGCGAAGGTGACACCGGCCGCCTTGACCGGTTGCAGATCGCAGGGCGCCAACAGGCGCGGCCCGTCGCCGCCCTGCAGCGTGGCGGCCATCAATGCCCGCACGTCGCCCAGCGATTCCCCCTTCGCGTTCCGCGCCACTTCCACGCGGTCGGCGCGGTCCAGGAGGTCTGCCACGGTCGGTGCGGCGGCGGTGATATCGAAGACTTCGCCGTTGCGCACCACCACGACGCTGGGACCGTTCACGGGTGCGGGACGCCATACTCGGCCCACAAGCAGGGCTTGCGGCAGGTCGGACGGCAGAGTGTCTTGCTGGTTCATGTTGTCTCCTCGCGTGATGCCTGCCGCGCCACCGGGCGTGGCCCGCGATCCGGCATTCGATGGGTGGAAGACGAGTCTAGGGGAATGGCATTATCATGTCCAACATCTTGATATTCATTCCAATATATTGGAAATACGCTGTCATGCCTGTTGAATACGACGTCCCCGCCATCCGCCGCACGCACGACATCCTGAGGGTGCTTGCCGGCCGCGGCACGCCGGTCAAGGCGGCGGAACTGGCCCAGACCTGCCAGCTGGCCAAAAGCACGCTTTATCTGCTGTTGGACTGCCTGGAACAGCGCCGTTGGATCGAACGCAAGGACGGCGGCTATATCGTTGGCATCGAATTGATGTCGCTGGGCGCCGCCTATCTGCGCCACGACGGCGTAACGGCCGCCTTCCATGCCGCCGCCAGCGAGTTTGTCGCCCGCTGCAACGAGGTCGTGCAACTGGCGGTGCTGGAAGGGTTCGACGTGGTCTACCTTGCCCGCGAAGACGCCCGCCGCCCCGTGCGACTGGTATCGGAACCGGGCATGCGGTTGCCCGCGCACGCCTGCGCGCTGGGCAAGGCGCTGCTGGCCAGCCTGAGCCCGGACGAGCTGGCCGCCCGCCTGCCGGCGCAACTGCCGCGCGTCACCGACCGCACGCTGGCCACCCCGGACGCGCTCTACCGCGAACTCGATCAGGTGCGCCAGACGGGGCTGGGCCAGGATTGCGAGGAAATCGCGGCGGGTCTGGTCTGTTATGCCGCTTATGTGGGCGTGACCCCGCTGGGCAAACGGGTCGCGGTCAGCACGTCGATTCCCACTGACAGGCTGGACGACGACCACCGGCGCGACGTGATGGCAGGCATCCGCGAGGTGGCGCGCCACATCGCGCGCCGGGTGATCCCGCCCGTTTGAAGCCTGGCCGCCACACCTAAGCCCTTAGTCTGCAACGGCTTTTTGACTTTTGAAAAGTCCCGGGCTAATATCCTGGATTCGGTCAGCAATGCCCGAATTACGTCGGTTTTCCGCGTAAACCCTCTGGGGTACTTCCAGGCACTACGGTGCTTGAAAGCACACAGGCGCTTTCCTTCTTGCCAGGTTCTGGCACCAAGACATGAAAGCGATCTTTCCAGGGCGGCAATCCCACCCAGCAGGGCGGGTCGCGCGGATGGACCCATTTACCTATTTAAGGAACACCCCATGTACGCGGTCGTAAAAACCGGTGGCAAGCAGTATCGCGTTGCCGCTGGCGAAAAACTCAAGATAGAACAGATACCGGCAGACATTGGGCAAGAAATCACCCTGGACCAAGTGCTGTCCGTGGGCGAAGGCGACCAACTGAAAGTTGGCACGCCCCTCGTCTCCGGCGCTGTGGTCAAGGCAACGGTTCTTGCGCAAGGCCGCCACGACAAGGTCAAGATCTTCAAGATGCGCCGTCGCAAGCACTATCAGAAGCGTCAGGGCCACCGTCAGAACTACACCGAAATCCGCATCGAAGCCATCACGGCTTAAGAAGCGACTCGGTACCACTTAGCAGGAGCTAAACATGGCACAGAAAAAGGGCGGCGGCTCTACGCGAAACGGACGCGACTCAGAATCAAAGCGTCTGGGCGTCAAGACTTTCGGCGGTGAATTGATTCCCGCTGGTTCGATCATCGTGCGTCAGCGCGGCACGCGCTTCCACGCTGGCGTGAACGTCGGCATGGGCAAGGACCACACCCTGTTCGCACTGATCGACGGCAAGGTTCAATTCGGCTTCAAGGGCGCATTGAACAAGCAGACCGTTTCGATCATCGCTGCCGAGTAATCGGACAAGCGCGGTCAGGACACGCGGCTCTACGCGTGCCCGAACGGCAAAAGCCCTGTCGCATGCGGCAGGGCTTTTTTGTCGTCGGGCCGCCCCAAGACGAAAAGCGCCCCTCTGGGGGTGGCCAGCACACGAAGTGTGTGCAGCGCGGGCGGCTCATTTTTGTTTTAAGGCACCAGGACGAGTAAGCTCTTCCTTGCCCCCTGGCAGCGCCCCATGACGGGCGGCTGCCCTATTTACCACTACACGCGCAGACACCATGAAATTCGTAGACGAAGCCACCATTGAAGTGGTCGCCGGCAAAGGCGGCAATGGCGTGGCGAGCTTTCGCCGCGAAAAATTCATCCCCAAAGGCGGCCCTGACGGCGGCGACGGCGGACGCGGCGGCACCATCTATGCGGTCGCCGATCGCAACATCAATACGCTGATCGACTTCCGCTACGCGCGCCTGCACCGCGCAAAGGGCGGCGAAAACGGCCGCGGCTCGGACCAGTACGGCGCGGCCGCCCCGGACATCACCCTGCGCGTGCCGGTGGGCACGGTCATCCATGACGCCGAAACCGGCGAAGTCCTGTTCGACCTGGACACCCACGAGCAGAAAGTCGTGCTGGCCGCCGGCGGCCAGGGCGGCATGGGCAACATCCATTTCAAGTCCAGCTTGAACCGCGCGCCGCGCCAGTGGACGCCGGGCAAGGAAGGCGAGCACCGCTACCTGCGCATGGAGCTGAAAGTGCTGGCCGACGTGGGCCTCCTGGGCCTGCCGAACGCCGGCAAGTCCACGCTGATCACCCGCATCTCGAATGCCAAGCCGAAGATCGCGGACTACCCGTTCACCACGCTGCACCCCAACCTGGGCGTCGTGCGCACCTCGCCGTCGCGCAGCTTCGTCGTGGCCGATATTCCCGGCCTGATCGAAGGCGCTTCCGAAGGCGCGGGCCTGGGCCACTTGTTCCTGCGCCACCTGGCGCGCACCCGCGTGCTGCTGCACCTGGTGGACGTTTCCACGCCGGACCCGGACGCCGACCCCGTCGAGCAAGCCGTCGTCGACGCGCGCGCGATTGTCGAAGAACTGCGCCGCTACGACCCGGAACTGGCCGACAAGCCGCGCTGGCTCGTCCTGAACAAGCTGGACATGGTGCCCGATCCCGAAGACACCAAGCGCCGCTTCCTGGAACTCTACGACTGGAAGGGCCCTGTGTTCGCCATTTCCGGCCTGACCGGCGAAGGCACGCAAGACCTGCTCTACGCGTTGCAAGACTACCTGGATGCCGAGCGCGAAAAGGAATATGTGTCGCGCGACCAGGCAGACGGTACCTATGTGGCGCCGGACCCGCGCTTCGACGACACCCGCACGGATGCCGACAAGCCCGCCGCGCCGCGCGCCACCGACGAATAAGCCATAATCGCAGTCCTTACGATTACGTCTTTTCTCGCCGCAGCCGGCGCCCATCATGTCTGCTGAAACACCCGCCGTTTCCGTCGTCACCCACGCCCAGCGCCTTGTCGCCAAAGTCGGCTCGTCGCTGGTCACCAACGAAGGCCGAGGCCTGGACCGCGCCGCCGTGGCGCACTGGGCCGCGCAGATCTCCGCTCTGCACAAGCAGGGCAAGCAGATCGTGCTGGTTTCCAGCGGCGCCATCGCCGAAGGCATGGCCCGCCTGGGCTGGCGCAAGCGCCCGTCCGTCATGCACGAATTGCAGGCGGCCGCGGCCGTCGGCCAGATGGGCCTGTGCCAGGCCTATGAAGCCGCATTCGCCGAATACGGCCTGCGCACCGCGCAGATCCTGCTGACCCACGAAGACCTGGCCGACCGCCACCGCTACCTGAACGCCCGCAGCACGCTGTTCGCATTGCTGCGGCTGGGCGTGGTGCCGATCGTGAACGAAAACGACACGGTGGTCACCGACGAGATTCGACTGGGCGACAACGACACGCTGGGCGCGCTCGTCACCAACCTGATCGAGGCCGACACGTTGATCATCCTGACCGATCAACGTGGTCTTTACGATTCCGATCCCCGCAAGAATCCCGACGCCAAGTTCATGTCGCATGCGCAAGCCGGCGACCCGGCGTTGGAAGCCATGGCCGGCGGCGCCGGCAGCGGCATCGGCACGGGCGGCATGCTGACCAAGGTGTTGGCCGCCAAGCGCGCGGCGCATAGCGGCGCGCATACGGTCATCGCCTCGGGCCACGAACGCAATGTGCTGACGCGGCTGGCCCAGGGTGAATGCATCGGCAGCGAATTGCGCGCGGTGCTGCCCGTATGGTCCGCTCGCAAGCAATGGCTGGCCGACCATCTGCGACTGCGCGGCCGCGTCGTGCTGGACGACGGCGCGGTGCAGGCGCTGCTGCGCGAAGGCAAGAGCCTGCTGCCCATCGGCGTCACGGAAGTGCAAGGCGAATTCGGCCGCGGCGACGTCGTGGCCTGCGTCGACAGCGAGGGCCGCGAATGCGCCCGAGGCCTGATCAATTATTCGTCGGTGGACACGCGGCGCATCCTGCGCCAGCCGTCTTCCCAGATCGCCCGCATCCTGGGCAGCATGACCGAACCCGAGCTTATGCATCGGGACAATCTGGTCGTGCTCTAGGCTCGGCTTCTCCGACCCTAACCCTGCTGCTCGGGCGCCGGGTGGTGCTGCAGAAAGATATAGCCCCACCCGCGCACGGCCAGTACCGGCAGATCGATATCAAAGCGGCGCGCCTTGCTGCGTAGCCGCGACACCAGGACATCCACGCTGCGCGCGCCCTCCGGCGAATGACAGGGGAAAAACCGTTCGCGGCGCAGGCATTGGCCCGGGGCATTCAGCAGGCGAAGAACAAAAGCCCGTTCGGTCGCGGTCAATGGCAGCCGCTCGCCGCCGGGTCCGGACAGCACGCGTTCGCCGCCATGCACTCGCCACGCGGGCCCGTCGGGCGCGGGTGGCAACCGACGCCTGCGCGCATTGCGCAACAACGCATCCCATTCCGTGGCCTCCATGCGCACGGAACTGTAGGCGTCCACGCCGGCCTCCAGCGCTTCGATGCGTTCGCGCGCCGAGGCCGCGGGCGCCTGCCAGACCACCACGGCATCCGGGGCTGCGCCGCGCAACGCGGCGATCAATTGCGGCACCCGCGCGCTTCGGCCCCGCAGCACCATCGCATCGACATCCTGCGTGCGCAGGCGGCCCAGGAGTTCGGTCGGCGACTCGCACACGCTGACTTGCCATTGGAATTCACGCAAGGCAGCGACGAAATTATTGCTCGTCATTTCGTCAAGTTGCACGACGAACACATGGCCCCGTTCCCGCATGTGTTCGCACCTCCGAATTATCACTTAAGTGATTCTTATAGCCACCAAAGTAGACCATGAGCAAGCTTCAATCGACGCGTGAAGACATTTTCAGACCGATTGAAGCAAACTCGTCTTCTGCGTGGTCACACGCAGAAGACGCTCGCGCGTCTGGCGCGGATTTCGCAAAGTGCAATCGCCAGTTACGAAAGCGGGCTGCGACACTCCAGCAGATCGGTGCGCAAGTTGGCGCAGATTCTGAAAGTCGAACCGGAATGGCTTGAAACCGGCAAGGGTCCCATGGAAATCCCCATGGAAGGCTACGACCTGTCCGACACTCTTGCCCCTGCGGGCGTTGCCGAAACGATGCCGCGCCCACCCAAGCGGCGCCGGCCCCAGGCGCCGTGGCCTTATCTGAGTATCTCGCCCTCGCAGTTCGACAGCCTGTCGGCCGACGAGCGCGCAATCCTGGAAGCGCTGACGCTGGCCTTCATTGAAACGGCGCAAGCCCGCCGCACCGTCAAGCCGCGCGGACGCAAGATCAGCTGATCCCGGCCCGACCGCCCCCCTACCCCACATTGCATACGCGCCGTCAGGGCAAAAAAAATCCGCATCAGTCGATGCGGATTTTTGTTGTCTGCCCGGTCAAAACGGGCAGTCAGGTGGGCAACTTTGCCCCACCGGAGATCAGGGCTTGGGTGCGGGCGCGGGCGCGGGTGCGGCGCCGCCTGCGGCGGGAGCCGGCGCGGCATCGCCACGGATCTTGGCGGCGATTTCAGACGCGGCTTGCGCGGAGGCAACACCAAACGCCAGCACGCCGCGGTTCAGCGGCTCGGCGATGCTGGGGGCTGCAACCAGTTCCTGGTCGATCACCAGCGCAAGGCGGTTGCCCACATTCTTGGTGCTCACTTCCGTCAACTTGCGGGCGCCGGCTTCGGAAAAGCGCAGGCCCACGAAGTTCTGGCCTTGGCGATCCACCAGCGCGGCGGCATCGGTCAGGTCGGCACGCGTCAGCACGGGCGTGGCTTGCATGTAGAGCTTGCCATCAGGCAGCGCG
>Ga0307412_10000294_pt1 | contig 31635 bp, 34 predicted proteins | sample DK1Cmetagenome_3_FD_203823 | JGI IMG/M metagenome (GOLD analysis project Ga0307412, IMG submission 203823) | Maize rhizosphere microbial communities from greenhouse at UC Davis, California, United States - DK15-C-1 | ecosystem: Host-associated > Plants > Roots > Rhizosphere > Soil | place: USA...
CTCCCGATGATGGCATTGATCCTGAAAACGTTTGCGGACGAGGGGGGAGATGTCTCTTGCAAGCGCCTTCGAGCGTTGGGTCTCGCAGGAATTGATTCGTTGATTGAGATTGCTCCTGAAGACTTCATCTTCGAGCTGATGAAGCAACAAGGTAAGCTTCAGGAAGACACTGAGTCCCTTAGGTACATTCTCGGCCTAGTAGAGGATGATCAAGAAGTGCAGGAGAATTTTTTCCAGCACACCCAATGTTTGATTGATGACTTGGAAGGGTTCACCGATAACATTTGGGAGAAGGCTCTTGAACTAGACCGTGTGACCTCCGTCCCAAATGCTGCTTGGAGCTACTATATCGGCATGATTGTAAGGCCGACAGAGACTCCATCTGAATCGATTGACAAGGAAGAACAGGATCGTATCCGAGACATCTTCACAGCATTCCTTGCTAGGAACGCCCGTGAAGCTCAGCGGCTTTGGGATGATGCGAGAGACGAGGCGGATGACCTGAAAGCCTATTTGCTGGCTTCGGAGCTTGACGATGACTCGCTGGATGAAGTTTTCGGGAGTACCACTGTCGGCCCCGAGTCTCTCGTAGGGCTGAACATAGCGCCTGACCGATGGACGTTTCTGGCCCAGGCTCATTTCGTGCCCTTCGATGGTCAGGTTCTGGAGGAAATTGGCAACAATGCTCCAACCGCAGAGGCGGCGTATCTGATCAGGTGCTGGACTGATGCCCGTGACTACGTCGACCTACGAAAGCTCGATCCGAAGACTGTCGGTTTGATCAGCGCCGCGCGCAGTGTGCCTATTGGTGACATTGCCGAGATGTGGGAGGGTTTGGTTGAGCGAGAAGAGGCTAGTCACGCGGCTGTAGTCGGGAAACTTGCATTGGTGTGCGCCAGGGCTAATGCCGAGAATTTCATCATGCCCCGAAATTGCAGAAGCATCATTGCGTCGCGTGCGTGCGATGCGAGTCTTTCGCAACGTGAGAAGCAGGAGCTACTGCATCAGGCTCTCAAACTGCATGTCGATTGGGCTACGACCTCGGCAATACTGGCTTCGCTCTCTGGAGGATACGCTGAGTTGTCGGGGGATAAACGAACTGTGCGGTTGCCGAATTCGGAGCTTGATGTTCGTCTTTGTCAGGCACTGAATAATCGTGGCTTTGTAGGCAAGATCAAGCTGGAAAAAGACTATATGACGGTCTATACCAAGCGAGTTGGCAGGCTTTAGACACCTTGCATCGTAGAGATCTGGTATGCCGAATTTTGGCAAAGGCAACCGAGGTGTGGCGTCTGATGCTGAAGGAATTAGGAAGCAGGTACGTGGTCTTCGATTTGAAAAAATACAGCAAGTCCATTAATCAGAACGAGATCGTCACGATAGTGCGTTATGAGGTTAATTCTACTGATCGGTACCTGTCGGGAATGTTTTTAATGGAGGTGTTAAGTGCTAGAAGACAAAAGTTTTTTGAAATCGATAAAGTATAATTTGTTAGATGGCGACAGCGTAAAGCATACCAATTCGACTTGCCCGTCTTGTTCAAGTCTTTTGGCTTACTCTCAAGTGTGGACTCACGCGGTGCCGTTGGCAGCTACTCACGTGGGGCCATTTGATGAATTTGGATGGGCGATAGGGGAGTGTAATGTCTGCAAAGCAGAGTTTTTGGTCGATGTGGTAAATCCGGATTTCTCAGACTTCATATCAGGAGCTAAAAAAACTAGGTTCATTTTAGAGGATGGGGCAAGCGAAGCTGACTTACAGTTTGTTGCGTGCTCGGTTAAGTTGACAAATTCTCTAGATAAAAAACTTGATATGAATAAGCGTTCATATACCTATAATTATGAAGGGCGGTCACTTTACGAGTGTGGTAACTGTTCAATAGCTTTGGATCAAGAAGTTTACGGGGAGCTGTTAGGGGTTTTTGAGCATCTCAGGGATGGTAGCTATAACTATCTTAATTGGTCGATGAAGAGTGGTGGCCCTGATCCCGAGTACATAATTTCAAGGCTCCCAATAGTCTGCGGCTGCGGAGCAAGCTTGGTGGCTTACGTTGGAAAGCCTTACTCTCAAGATCACAACTTTTCCGCTTCTGAATTTTCTATTTTGAACGTAGTTGGTTCTAAAAAATTGCCTGATGCCATGAAGCCTGGAATTTATTCAAAAGATCAAGTAATGGAGTGGTTGTACAAGCTGCTGCCAAGATGGACGGTTTTGTTTGATACAATATATTTGATGGTGCCTTTTGTTGGGCATTTATATATGAAGCCTGAGCAGATTGTCGGCGTGTGGGAAGCGCTTATTAGTAGGGTCGACCCTAAGAAGGTCAGGTTGGTTACCAAGAAAGACCAGATAAATATTTTTAAGAAGGCGTATCACGAACATTATCAAGTTGACTACAGTCAACTCGAGAAGCTTAAACTCTCGGCTGAGCTCGTAAACGGGACTGTAACCAACTCAAGGTTTCATGCGAAAGTATATGCAGCTTCCTCATCGTTTGGTTGCGAAGTATATAGTGGTTCTGCCAACCTGCTGACTGGCCCTTCGAAAGAGGTTATGCACTTTAGTGAGATTGGGCAGTTAGACTTCGAGGATTGCTTCCTCAAGCCTCTGGGAGTTTCTGCTGTCGTGCCAGATCAGGCTCAAGTCAAATATTCATTCCTCCTTGATTTTGAAAATAACTTTAGTGCATTTGACCGGCGCAGTACCATTTATTCGAGTAATTACTATGGTTTGATAATGCATGATGCCTTGCCATCAAATATCTGAAAGCGAGCGTGAATGTGAGTCCTCTGCCATCATGTCAAGCTAAGGCGGTTTCGTGACTGGCAGATGGGAAGAGCGTCCTCTAAAGCTTCCGACGTCGAATAGTCCAGACATCCGAAAGAAAAAAACGCCAAAAGGTGGTTCTAGGGGGGGGCAGCTCGGATTCTCTGGCTCTTCCAGACGGGTTTCAGACGTGCCGTAGAACCTCAGGACTGAGGAATTGGTTCCAGACACATACCCCACCACCCTATCCGTAAAGTGAGAGTACAAGTGTACTCATTGTGTGTCCGGGCACCGCCTCCGCGCCTAACAAATGCCAACGATACCTTAGGCCCGAGCCAAATGATCTACCTCCACGCCTATGACGCAGCACCTCCTTTAACCTAAAAGGGAGCATTACGCCTGTTTAAGTGGGTTAATGATCCCAAATGGGATCATTACGAGCAGTGCTGATCTGGCGTTTCCCGCAGACAAGCGGAGCGCGCAGGCCTTGGCGGGAGGCGCGAGGATGGAAGCCCGGTAGGGCCAAGACGCCGCCAGCGGCGAGCGGCTTGGTTCACTACAGCCGACCCGAAGGGCGTGCTCAGACCAGCTCAACAGCCTGGTTGGTGAGCCATTGGAGTAAACGTAAGCTCTTCATCAATCGCTGATACCGACATGGCCATAGCTGTTGACGCAGCTTGAGAGAAGGGAGAGGCAACGATCAGATCAGGAGCACTGCGAAAGGAGCAGGCCACCAAGTACGCTTGCTCAACCCCTTTCGGCGTAAGAGGAATTGTCGCGTGACCCGGGCTGGCTTCGCCGGCGTTGGCAGCGCTTTCTCCATGGCGGATCAACCTCACCTGTCTCATAACCAAATATCCTCCAGTTCAATCTCACCCGTAGGTGAGTACGTGCGGCTTCTGCTACCACAGCCCCGGCATTACTGCCGTTCCGTTATGATGGCTTTCTGTCCTACCTCTAGATTTTGCTGCAAGGATCGAATGCCCATGACGCCCCCAAAATACGACCTCCATCTCTTAGGTTGGCATAGTTTTCAGCAACTGTGCATGGCGGTAGCCTCAACCGTTTTGGGCCAGACAGTCGAGACGTTCCTTGAAGGAAATGACGGAGGCCGCGATGGTGGGTTCAAGGGAACGTGGTCTCCTCATCCAAACGAAGTGTATGCAGGCGAATTCGTCATCCAGTGCAAGTTCACATCGCGCCGTGATCACAATCTCACTTTATCTGATGTGAACGGTGAGCTTGAAAAGGTGCGCAGACTCGTCGCCAAAGGAAAGTGTGATGTCTATGTCCTGATGACAAACGCAGGCTGGACAGGGGATAGCAATCTCAAAATACGGTTGGCGTTTGAGGATGCTGGGGCCAAGCACGTGCTTTTGCTGGGCTCGACCTGGATCTGCGAGAAGATCCAGCTGAACAGTGATCTGCGCATGAATGTGCCCCGACTCTACGGCCTTGGCGACCTTAGCCAGATCTTGGATGAGAGACGGTACAAGCAGACGAAGGCGTTGCTGACGGAGCTTCCCGACCTTTCAAAGCTCGTGGTGACGGGCACCTATCGCAAAGCGCTTCAAGCCCTTCAGCAGCATGGCTTTGTTCTGTTGGTTGGAGAGCCCGCAGCAGGTAAGACAACGATTGCCTCACTCATGGCCATGTGTGCGATGGATAAATGGGGAAGCCTAGTATTGAAGCTGGAGAGGCCTGAGCAGATTAGAGATCACTGGAATACTGAAGAAGCATCGCAGTTCGTATGGGTTGATGACGCCTTCGGGGCGATGCAGTACGAAGCAGACTTGGTGATGGAGTGGAACCGAATTCTTCCTGCTCTCACGACCATGATCCGAGGTGGGCATCGGATAGTTCTGACCAGCCGTGACTACATTTACAACAGCGCACGGCGTGACCTCAAGAAAACAGCATTTCCTCTCATGGAAGAGAGTCAGGTTGTCATCGACGTGAAAGAGCTAACCTCCCAGGAAAAGTCAGAAATCCTCTACAACCATGTGAAGCTTGGAAACCAACCACAGCGGGTTCGGACGATCTTGAAGGAGTTTCTTCCTGCAGTGGCAGCTCACAGTCGGTTCGCTCCCGAGACTGCTCGGCGATTGGGAAGCGTTGAATTCACCAAAGCGCTAAAGATTGACCAGAAAAATATCGACGAATTTGTCGCGAAGCAGGAGCGATGGCTCGTCGAGACGATGCAGGGCATGGATGACGAGAGCCAGGCCGCACTTGCTCTTCTCTACATGAAGCATGGAGCAATCGAAAGCCCGGTGAGTCTGTCTAGCGGCGAGATGCAGACAATTGAAAGGCTGGGCGGTAGCCAGGCCGGGTGTATCCGAGCACTGGAGAGCCTCCGGGGTAGTTTTCTTCAGATGGCAGATACGGCTGATGGACGTTTCTGGCGATATAAGCATCCTACGATTGGGGATGCTTTTGCGTTGATACTCGCCCAGAGTCCTGAACATCTGCAGATTTTTGTGGATGGAACACCGATTGAGCGGTTGATGGAACTGGTGACATGCGGCAACGCAGGCGTTCAGAACGCTACGATTTTGCCTTCAAGCATGTTCGCAGAAATCGCGAACCGGTGCTGTGAATACGTTGCAGGCGAGGGCGATATGGAGCGCACGAGGCGGGGAAGGCTGTATTCTTTTCTGCAGCGCAGGACAAATGACGTGTTCTTAGATATCTACTCGAAAACTGATGGAAAGCTGCACTCCAGCTTGGTTCGTGACTTCGCGATAAACCTGTTCACGAGGTCGTCTGATCTAGCTCTCCGTCTGCTACGGCAAGGGCTTTTACCTGAGTCAGCGAGAGAAGCGATTTCAACGAAGATCCGCGACTTTGTCTTTGATCATGATGAGCTCGGACACATCTACGATAACGAGATGCAGGAGTTCTTCACTAGCCACGAGCGTGAAGACTTCTACAGCGATGTGCAGAAACATGTGCTGCCTGACCTGGACAGAGTTCGCAAGTCCCTGCAGGAATCGTATTGCTACGAAAACGATCCTGATAACCACTTTTCTGATTTTATTGATGAGCTAGAGGGTATTTACGCGGCCTTTCCGGAATGGCCCGGTATCGAGGATGTGGTCGATACCCAACGGCGTCGAGTTGACGATTGGGTGAGTGAGGTCTCGCAAGAGCGGTATGAGGAACCAGCAGTCGGACGGAGCGATTTGATTCGGCCCTCTGCAACGGGGGGAGGACGTAACATCTTTGACGATGTAGATCTTTAAACCAGGTAAACAAGTGTAAAGACACCAGATGGTGTGACAGGCGCATGCACGACGCCAAGAACAGGGTGGTTATCGCGAAGTAGCCCGACAGATATCGCAGACCTTTTCAGCCCTATAAGGAAGTCACTCGTACCGTCGTTCGGATCGACGACCCAGCAAAAGGTAATTCTTGGACGTGCCCAGTTTCTTCGCCTCAGAAAGTCGCAAGGCAAAATGTTCAATAGTTCCGCCCTGAGCCACATCTCGATCTCGACGTCAATTTACGCTTTATCGCGGGAGCCTCGGAGACCTCCAGTGCGTCGTACTCAGCTGCCAGCGGATACACCTCCCAGAGCGAGCCTAACGTCGCAACTGGAGAATATGAATTCTATTGGAACGCTCGCCGCGCTACTGAACCCGCCGAACGTCATCATCAGTATGAAAACGCTCGACCAGTTGGTAGACGCGAATTTGGTAGCTGGGGTAATCGAGCGATTAATGAGGACTGAGGGTCTTCCGGAAAATCCCTGGCTAGCTTCATCCCTCATCCTTTTTCGTGATTCTCTGCTGGGGAGATCCTCACTTCAGTCACCATGAAGATGGTTTAGGTGAACTGGAGAACCTGGTGCCAAGTGAAGGGGCTCCATCTTGAACACCTCAGCGTCCAGCGCACACATCGGGCCGAGGTCTGACGCAGATCCGGTGTGCCGGGTGACCGCTCTTCGTGTTTCAACTACCATTCACAAAACAAGCGTCATCAAACCAAGGGAAGGTAGAATGTTTGATCAAGCGGAAATGTTGGGATATCTGGGTGATTCATATACCAATAAGGTTGTAGAGCGCCTCAATAGGTTTGCTTTCATCCCAAACGAGCTGATTGACAGCCTCGCCACGGATGCACTGACGCAGAACTGGGGCGCTAATAATTTCGTTCTTAAAAAATATCTCGCTGCTCACGTGGCTTGGAGCATCGAGCAAGGACGCTTTACTGTCGGAGGCGATCAATTTTACGTAACAGCCGGCCACCTACAAACACGATACGGAACCCCTCTGTATCTGGCCTTCTCCAAAAATCGCAACACCGGGCGTGAACCCTATTATCTTGTGGCCGCAGGATCCAAGATTTCTGCACCTCAGCTCCCAATTCCGCCAGATATCCCCCCTGCACCAGTGCTCCCAGACCGAGCAGAGATCGTGATGATGCATGATCACATCCTTGGAGATAACGCCTCACGATTCCCTTGGCTGAATCAAACACCTAGGGTTGCCCAAATGTGCGCCATTTCGGGAGCGATCCAGTGGTCGATAAACAGAGGGCTGCATCTCTCCCAATGGTATTTTGGCCGTATGACGTACGTTGTGCCTTTGTATCTCCAGTCACGAGAGGACATCACCGCAGCTCCTGATTTGATCGCTCCCGTTCAGGTCAATCCAGATAGCCTGCTTGTCCGCACGGTACTCTTACCGCACATGGCTTATGGAAACTCTAGAGTTGCAGTCAAGAGGCACGATCAGTTGCCTCACTGGCTAATTGCTGCTTGGGATGAGCATGCTGATCTAATGACCGAAGCTGAGATCGAAAACCCCGAGACGGCATGAGACTGTATTCGTGCCTGTCGGGCGCTACGCATCGTCTCCGGGCTGGTGTTTCCTGCCTTGGAAAGGCCTTGATGGATTGTACAAATGGGGCTTCAAAGCTTGGCCTGAAGTCAGTGATTACTTCTCCGCACTTATCGGGTTGCAGAGGGCTTTTCTAACTGATGAGGTGGCGCAGTTTGAGGTCGTCAAGAAGGGCCAGCGAGTGGTAGAAATTCTGGAGGTTGAGCTTTAATTAATAGCGGCCAAGCTTGGTGCGGTAGCTTGTCAGCAAACTAGCGCGTGAGGATGGAAGCCCGCATGACCAAGACGCCCGCTTTTGGCGGCTTGGTTCACGACAGCCGACCCCCATTGGGGTCACGCCCCGAAACAGCTGAAGCGCCTTGAGCATCCAGTCATGCGGCTGATGCTGCCGTGTGATCAGCAGCGCCATCGGATCAGCACCCAACCGATCACCCAAGCTGCCCATCCGGACTTACTGTATGTTGGCGGTAGCTGAGCGCGTCGTAGTCGTTATAAAACGTGATGTGCCAGCTATCTACATCTGCCACGAAGTGATTCGCGTCGGCCTCATCCCAGCCCTGAACACCTACAGTGACCATCACACCTTGTCGCTTGCGTACATTTCCAAAGCCCGGCGCAATGAATTTTTGATGTGGTCGCGAAGGTAAGGCGGTTCTAGGACTTCGATCTCGTCTGCATTGCTAAGCAAAAACAGTCTCAGCCCTTGGGTATCTTGAATTGAGCATTTCAAGATTGTACCGATAGAGGTGTGTTCGATTTTTTGAGTTTCATTTAGCTGGTTTTCAGTGAGGCGGTTAAGGAGATTCGCTTCAAGACGCAGCCTCAGCTCAACAGGAGCTTCCTCATGAATGGTATTTAGATCTCTCTGCACTATGAATGCGCCGAACCTCCCTACCGCGACCGCCCATGCGACCTCGAAATGCGGACGTCATTATAGAGCTTAAAGCCATGGACTTCGACAAGACGGCCATCGTCGAAAAGCTCGAGATCGCCGGGATGCGGTTCGCAGTAACTGGAACATCGAGCCTTTACCACTGACAGCACGGTGCGCATAAACCGGAGCGAGGGGCCCGGATAACCTGAGCCACTCATTGAACCGCCCTAGGCGGTTACTCTCTGAGCGTTATCCCGGCAGTCCAACGGCTGCTGAGCATTGACTGAAACCAGTTCGACCGGACATTCCATACCCTTCCCCAGCCTAACCCTGGAACTATTTCGTCCGGGCCCGAGCGATCATGGCGTCCAGCTCAGCGAGTAGCTGATCGACATCTATTTCAACAAACTCTCCGGGGTTGAGGATCTGCTCAATCACTTCGGGACTGAAGTCTTCGAAGACCTCCTCCTCGCCCGGGCCAACAGCCCAAACATCTTCCGCCTTACTGTAAAACTGATGCAGTGCGCCGGATAATTGGAGCTCCACCAGCGCATCATCAAGCTCTCGACAAGATACGTGTGGTACCTGCTCGGCTATTCGGCTCTTCAACAAGGAGTTGGAAATCCCCGATCCAACCGATGCCAGGATCAGCGCCTCCAGATTAAGTTGGTCGTTCATGCCCCCATCCCCTCGCTCAATCTGGACGACTGGATTTCGCTGTAGCCACTCAAGAAGCCCGGTCAGGCGGTTAGTCCCAAGAAACGTTTTTTCCAGATTTCCTGACAGCGCAATCGGCAATGCTGCATAGCAGAGCAACATCTCCGGGCTACTAGATTTTTCCTCTTCGTAGGCCGATGTGAAGGTCGCGAGGATGTAGGCACAGAACGCAGGATTGGTTTCAGCGTAGAGGTCGTGAGCGACTATCAAGACTCATCCTCCAGAAGTTTTATGTAGTCAGGGTGCCAACCCACTCGACGGTCTATCGAGAGAGTTTGGTAGGTGCCTCGGATGTAGAAGTGGCGACTCGGCGTAGAGATCGGTTCCACGTTCTTAGGCGCCTCGTCATAAGCCCACCTCAGGAGCTGGAGGCCACTCTCTCGCTTGATCGCTTCATCTTTATCCTCGCAGTCCAATGCCATCTGCTCATGCAGGTCAGACCAGTATTCGATCAGTCGGGAGTCGTATTTGGCGACCTTGAGCTTCATGCTTGGGTTATCGGAAACCCAGCTCGAGCGCTGTCCATGGGCTCGCCATTGATCTCGAGTGGAGCGTTTCAGGTCGACTTTACTGCCATTGACCAAAGCAATTTGCCGTTCAAGCATGCGGTGGGGCGAATGACCTGGGGGAAACATCGCGTCCTCAAACTCCCACGACAAGTTGTCCTCAACCAGATCGCTTTCGATCTCCATCAACATGTGCTGCAGTTCGGTAAACGAAATTGCCCGGTCTCTCATACCGCATAGCGAATGTACGACCTGGAGTCCCCACCATTCGACAAGTCTCTTTGTGACGCTGGGACGGTACTCGACAGGTGTCAATTTCAGTTGCTGAGCTATCAAGGCTTCGATCTGGGTGATATCAGGGCTGTTCGGGAATATCTCGATTTGCCTTAGCAAATTCAAACGTTCCGAATCACTCAACGCCAAAAAGGCTTCACAGCCTGGCGCTCGATCCGCATAGGGGAGGGGCTTTTTGGTGGAGGTGGTACGTCGGTCAACGACTCGTTTTGCTTCTTCTGTCATTGCCATGAGAAGCGAGTGTCGATCAGTGTTTCCTTCACACAACGAAAGCAGCGGAGATCCTTCCGGTATGGGCCCAACAGCGATCAAATGGAATCTGGTCGACGCAAGAGACACACTCGGCAGCGTATCGATCCATGCCTTGATCGTCTTCCAAAGCGCCGTTGAGCTGAGTGAAATGGGAGGTGGGCGTTTAGAGAGAGAATGCTTAAGTTGAATAAGCAGGTGCTCGCCATTCACTTCCAGTAGCACGTCATCGAGTCGTTCGACGGAAACTGCTGACTCATCCGTGGAGTATCGTAACAGCGACAGCAAGGCGTAGTGGGCTTGGTAATAAAAGCCTAATGCGGAAGCGCCGGCTTCGTGCCCCGTTGAACCACTTGATAAATCGGCCACCGTTCCTTGGCTCCTGTTGTATTCAGTGAAGTCGTTACAGACTTACTCAGCGCATGGTGACAGAATGCCACTATTTTGGGGCCGAAGGGACAAAATGTTGCCGTCAAGGTGGTCGATTCCCCTGGCGCTTTCGAAGCTACCCCGAGCGTCGTGATGTAGGACGTGATGTCGAGAGGATCATGGCACGTTTCGAGATGTGATTAGACAGCCCCAGAGGCAACCATCTGGTAGTAACTGAGATAAATTTGCCCGGTCTGCGCGGCGTGGCGCTTTTTCCTGAGCAGCAAACTTACAAAGTCGATCCGTTCCTCAAGCACGGCCATTAGGTCTCCTCCGTCAACCAGAAATATTGACGCTCCTCCAGCTTGGTGTGCAGCGACACCATCAGGGGAAAAGCCATTGATGGATAGAAATATTCCTAACGTGTTGTCCAGCTTGGTTCTCACCTTGTCGGTGAAAATTGCGAGATCACCCTTGTTGACCGAGTCTTTCTGCCATTTGGCCTCGAATAGATACTCAGTTCCGTCCAAGGAAAAGGCTCCGTCGATTTGCTCTCCTTTATTTTTAAACGAGGCCTTGGGGTCAAGGTCGAATAGTTCAAACACTTCATACATTACGCGCTCCAGTTCGAAGCCGCGAGTTTGTGCATTGTCAGAGCCAATCAGAGCCAGATAGCGTGTGTTTATGGCTTGGAGTTTCTGCCGTACAGCAGCGTTTTCACGGAGCTTTTTGGCGGCGACTTCTTGCCTGCGCTTAATCTCGTCCTGTTCTTTTTTGACGTCCTGATATGGCTCTACCAGTGATCTGAGCTGGTTGACTGCACTCCTAGCTTTTTCCACTTTCTGGAGGCCATCTTCCAAGCGTTGAAGGTGAGAGAAGTCGGTAATCCTACAAAGCTCATAACAAATTTTCGTCAGATCACCCAGATGAGGTTCAGCATTCGCACACAAATAATCGACCACGTCCGAGGCAATCTGGCGCTTGTAATTCTCCCAGTTAAACCGGTTAAGGATGGCTGGTGTGGAAAGACAAAGCTGTAAAAATCCCCTGAGCTCCGATTTATACCAATACACCGAACATAGCGACTCTTTGAGCGCCATCACCCCAGCAGGGGAAAGCTGTTTTGCCATGTGCTTCACCTGGTAATGTAGATAGTCTATTTTTTCTTGCGGCCTTAATCCGGCTGATAGGTGTTGTATCCGCAAGCTTAGCCGATGAATTTGGTTATGGCGCGAAACGCACTTGCAGCAGGGGGAGGCGCAAAAATTTGAGAGTCAACTTCCGACAATCTTAGCTTTGGTCATGATGGGGTGGGGTTCGCGCTGACGGTTGCAAGCGGAGCGCACGGCGTGTGGGATGGAAGCCCCAAGGGCCGAGACGTAGCCTTAGCCAAGCCTCGTTTCACGACAGCCATTCCCCGCAGGAGCTTGCATAAAAAATGCCCTTGTGAGGCGCGGCAGCAGACGGATAGGTTGAGTGGAGAAATCCGAAGGGCGTGACAAACGATGACGACACAGGCATTGCGACGTTCAAATGCCCTTAGCGCAGGGCAGGGAGCTGCTGTAACTCAGGGAGTCGCATAACTTCACCGCCTCCATGGAACTGTTAACCCTCTTCAGAGGGCAATTTCTCCAAAGCGGCTTTGAGCTCGTCGATGATGCGCCGGTGGCCCGCCAAATCTGGCATGGCATTCTCCAGTATAAAAGGCTCTGATTTACCTAAGCGCTGCTGCAGGTTTGAAGACCAGATTTCCACCGACGCATTGCAGTACAAGGCGAATTTAAACTCCTGTAGAGACAGCTCCAACTCGATGTCATTTCTGCTATCACGCCGCTCGTTTAGTAAACCACATCCCCCAAAAGGATCTATTGAGAGACGCTCGTTTCTGAAATCCATCCAGAAAATAAACGCCACTCGACCATTCGCCGACTCTAGACGAACACCTATCTTCCCGTCATCCATGCCAGCGGATATAAGGCGCATGTTTCCAAGGGGAGTGCATGACTTTCCTTTGCGTGCGAGTACGTAAAACTCATCCGGAATTTCGCATTGCCGATTCGGAGCGAGCTCACCCCGCCTCAGCCCGTCCAACTGCTCCTGGTCAAACAGAGCACGAAATCCTTCGAGCTCATACAGGTGCTCCCGTTCATATGCCCACCGTGCTGGCACTTCAAGACGCTCCTCCATAGCGAGCTCAGCAAGATGTCTCATCAGTGGCTTGTCCATGTGAATTCGCTGGTGATCATCCGGGTCATCCGGATCTACGATATCGTCGCGTTCGGCATGGGCGATAGCGTGGCGGCCTTGTGTTGCTAGGTATTCGGAAATGTCAGTCCCAAGAGCATGCAACTCATCACGACGCGCAATTGAGTCTCTGTCCGTTAATACCGGGAGGGCTTGCTGGATCCACGGCCCTCGTTCTCGGCCAACAGGCAGAGAGCGAGCAAACGCTTTATAGAATCCGAGAAAAGAGTAGAAGGGATTGCTGAGTGACAGCCCTTCACGATAGTAGGCCATTGCTTTGCGGGCTTCATCGCTTTGAGGGGAGTGGAGGTTCTCCTCAGAAAAAAACTCTGTAAAAGCATTGTTACGAAGCATGCCAACACGGTGTGGATGGCTACCACCACCCCACATTACGATCTCTACTTTCGCACCCTCACGCCAGGCAATTGCAGTCGCCAGGCGCATCACTGCTGCTCGCCCTTCATTGACAGTCATGCCCTGACCATTAACTCGAAGCGCGATTGCAGGAAGGCTCCGATGCTGACCTTCGGATATAGCTGGTTGCAGCAGAAACTCTAGCCCCTCAAAGGTTATCAGCTGAGCCCTATTGGGCCAGAAAACCTGGGTTTCCAGCCCGCCAACCACCCATTCACCTCGCTGGGCCTGATATTGCTCTGCTCGTTCGAATGGATCATCGGTCGCCAGCATTGTGAAGCTCCTAGGGTTTGGCGGTTACAGGGTTCAACCTCAGTTTATATTGGTTGTCGATGTGAGCGTGACCTGAGGGCCTAGCCATTTAAGACCGGCTCCTGCAGAACATTTGATCATGCCGGCCCATGGGAAGATGGAAGCCTCTTAGCCAGGATGCATCTGAGGGAGAGCACCTGGGGTCACACCGCAGGCTTTTAACACGCGCCCCTTTTTGGCTTAACCGGCCACGTGGTGGGGCATCGGAGTGAACGTAAGCGCCTGATCGCCCACTCTGGCTGCCATCGCAATCATCACCTCGTTACCTTCTGCAAGAGCGATGTCACACGTGTTCGAGACTGTTTCGCTGGTGGCCGAAATGTCACTAAACAACGTAAGCATGTAGGAGGCCCCCAACCCCTCAAGAATGGTACAAGCGGTCGGCAGCCGCCTGGCGGACTAAAATCATTCACGAGGACACACCGTGGGCACTGAGCGACGATGACAACCGCGCCAACCAATTCAACGAGAACAACGACGCGTACTGGCAATCACGTGATTACGACGAGCGTCCAGAAGTTTGGGAAGACCGTGCTGATGAGGAGAATTGACGTGGCCAACACACCTCAACAACCTCCGACTCCGACTCCGACTCCGACTTGAGTAAGGTGCCGTCCACTTGCGCGGTCTTATGTATCCCAAATAGCTTGGGAGAAGGTGGGATCTGGATAATTACACTCTCGTCAAAGCAAATCCGCCTCATCTTCTTCAGCCCGATCACTGCGATCAAAATCATCATCGATATTAATTATGGTTGCGCAACCTGTCATGGCCGATACCCAGTCTTGGATCAGCGAAGCACGATTGAAGTAAAAACTTTCATGATCATCGGCGGCGATTGAGGCGAGGCTAGAATCATCCAGTAGATGAAGTTCTAGATCGCATTTTGAATCCATGGTGATGATATCATTCTTAAAAGGGTGGACGATTAAGGAAATATTATACGCCAGAGACCTTTTGGGAGAGTGTTTTGTAAAAGCTCGGCTGGTCTTCTCGTAAAAATCCTGAAGCTCGATATTTTTGCCGGTGATGGTTCTCGTGGGTTTCAATGAGAAAAGCATCAGTGCGAAAGCGGTGCTGCTAGCATTTTTAAGTGTGAACTTATCGAGTAAGAATCTTGTTATATTTATTTCTTTGCGCGCGAATAGATAATTCTTTGTTTGGTTTGAAAAGTCCCGAACGTTCGCAAGTTCTCGTGCAATATCACCTGTGCTAGCACCACCAAATTGCTGTGTTGTAGATGTAAACCAAAACCAAGCCTTCAATTCGTCAAGTTGTTGAGGCGAAGGGTTGGCGCAATTCCTGAAGAACTCAACCGCAAATGTAAAATACAGTGCATATGGTAGGTAATTTGCGTCGTATATTTGCAGGCTTTCCTTAAACCACGAGATGGCTTTGTCAATGGATAATCTGCACCTTGTTGTTGCCTCGCTCAATTGCTCCGGTGTCAATTTTCTCAGCTTTTGGATGTCATCTTTGTTAATGCCCAAGTTTGCACTTGCTGCTACCGATCTCAATATCAAAGTATCTGTAGCGTTAACAAAATTCTGCTGCAGGCAAGATTGTTGAATGTTGGTGATCTCTTCCGCCAGATCAAAACCGTTGCTCCAGGTTGCGGCCATCATAAGATCTACAATGGTGAGCTTTCGACCAGTGCTATTTATGCGCTCAAATATTGGGGCGACCTCTTCGATAGACATGTCTCCAATTTTGACAACTGCGAGCTGGTAGTCTTTTATAGCCCTCAACAATCTCTCAGCCCGCTCGGTAAGGAGCGTGGATGTTGTGAGGTGCTCAAGCTTCATACATTGGCGGATAAAGTCACTGGTATTCAGCAACTTGTTGAGTGGGAAGATTGTTACACTGTTGATGTCTTTGGGATAGATAAACTCTTCGCTTTCAAGATCAAAATGAATGCCCCATATGCTATTCACCCCCGACCCGTCCCAATACAATGCACCGCACAGCGTAGTAAGCCGTTGCTGCCCATCTAGGAGGTAGCTGGTAGGATAGATGGTGGCGTCTTCATTTACTTTAAGTCCAGCAATGTCGCGCTCGCTCTTTAGTCTCTGTGAGCTATCCCATATTAGTAGGCTGCCAATCGGATAGCCTTTATAGATGCTGTCCAGCAATTTCAGCATGTCGGGACGTTTCCATACGAAGGGGCGTTGGAAACGTGGCAGTTTGATATCCCCAGATTTAACCAGCCGAGCTAGTTCTTCCAGGCGATACACGACTGGCTTAGGATCGCGCTGTGACATCTATGGCTTCTCCTGATAGTTCGTCATGAAAATCTGCCGGTGCAACGGATGTAAATAACTTCTAGGGGGCAAGTTTTGCAATATGTCGAATCTGTGAAGCAATTCTCCCATTTTTGGGAAGCCCAACTCCATTTCTTCTCTCCCCGGTAGTTCAATTTTAGTCAATGAGTTATAGAAGATAGTAAAAAGTTCGGGCTCGGAAAGCTGTGAGCGAACAAATTTAGCGTAACGCCCACGTTCCTCATGGTCAATTAAAGGGGAGTCACGAATGAATAAAAGTAGATGGTATAAGTTTCGGAAGTAATGAGAGTATTTGTCAATGTGGAGCTCTGCAGCTTTTGTGTAGGCAAGTTTTATTTTGCGTTCTTGTATCTGGGGTTGGTCATCTAGGAAGTTGTCAATACATGCCACTCCCTTCTCAAGCATCGCCTCTAAGTTCGATATTTCATGCTCTGAAAGTTTTGTGCGCGTCTCATTTAGCACTTTTTTTGCATCTTTAAGAGCGCGAATTTCCTCGCGCTCCAGCTTTTGCAGTGCTACAAATGCTGCGAAGTCTGGATCTTCGGTTTTAATTCTAGTATTGAAATCTTCAAATGCCCGTCTACCACTGTTGTGGGTATCCTGAAGCTTCGACGTTATATCATTGTGAAGTGCCAGAAGCTGGAAAAACGTACTGTCGAAGCGTTGTTTGTTTGAGTCTTTTAATTGGGCTTCTAGCATGCTTTTGGTTTGTTTTATTTCTCGGTTCTGAAGAAATATGGTGAATATGATTCCAGCAAAAGCAAGTCCTGCAAAAAGTGCATTGACGGCACCATATTTATCACCAAATTGGCCCCTTGCCGCGATTGGATCAGTTCCCGTTATGTGGCTATCGATCCACATTGCCCCGCCAAGCCAAATGCTCAGTACCACCAAAAGAACTAAGCCTAGTATTAGAAGATCGATGAGTGATGAGCTGTTGTTATTTTCTTTTGCAGCAGCCTTTCCAGAATTTTTGGCTGAAAACATTGGCTAATTTCCTATTAGCATTTCATGGTAAGGACGATTGTTTGAAATCGGTGGCCTGTGGGCGAGGCCATAATCTCACATTTGCTTAAAATTCTCAGCATGTAGGGACGGGATTTATCGGTGAGCAATTCTTAATGGCGTTCAAGCGCCGCCGCTGACTCTGTAGGTTCTATACCAATCTCTAGAGTCGCATCTGGTCATGATTACGGATCGTATGCTATCGATGCTATTGCATGAAACCGATGTAGATCGGTGCAACATACACTGGCATTTGTGGCTAGCGGAGCGCGCAGACCAGAGGTCGCATGTGTGACGGATGGAAGCCTGCAGGGCCGAGGCCCTCAGGCGGCTCCGTTAACGATAGCCGGGCTCGCAGAGACACATTTTAAGAGTACGGCTAGAGGGCTTTCGGCATCCGCTCCAGAGTCTGGTGTTCCCAAGTGCTGAGCAACGCAATAGGGTCTCTTCCAAAATGATCCTCTGAGTCAAATGACCATCGCCGTCCATCAGGACTGATGTAGTGTTCACAGTTATCGACCTCATCACAGTCGTTGAAGATCGTAATGCTCCATCCCCCAGTGTCGACCATGAGCATGCCAGGATAAACCTCGTCCCGAGTCCGGGCGCATACTCTGACCATCGCGCGTCGCCCGAAGATGGCATCGCGCAGCACCTGGCAAACCTCTCTCGCTGTGAGCGCAGGCGTAGGTTCGTCAGGGCAATCGGTTAAAGTCATGAAAGAAACCAGCCGGCTTTGATCGTTTTACCGAAGGTACACTGGCACGCATGAACCAGGTACTCACAGGGGAGGAGGGGATGAAAGTATTTTTGGACTGCGAATTCACTCAGCTTAACCGCGATACGAAGTTGATTTCGCTGGCACTGGTGTCCGAGGCCGGCCACGAATTCTACGTCGAGCTCACAGATACCTACCAAGTGGCAGACTGCAGCGACTTCGTGATCCAGAACGTCCTGCCTCAGCTCAACCTCCCTGAACATGGGCAACCCCTGGTCGAAGCTCAAACCTCACTGCTCGCTTTCCTTAACAACCTTGAAGTCCCGCTCGAGATTTGCTCGGACGCTCCGGACTGGGACTGGGATCTCTTCTGCCAACTGGCCTACGTAGATAATCGTTGGCCAGCTAACGTTGCCAATCGCGTGACCAACCTGATCCTGCTATTCAGACATCTCGAAGCGGATGATGTCGGCGAAGTGACGCTACCGGAACTACCACATCACGCGCTGCTGGATGCTCGCCTCTTAGCCGACCTTTATCGTCGACTAACTGCCAGTTTAAATCGAGGCACTGAACATGGCTGATGATCTTCGTACGCGTGAGTCTGTAAGGCGCAAAGCGCTCTGGACACTATCGCACCTGATGCCAGGCGATCCGAAGGCTGCCGCGATTCTGGATGTTCTAGACGACATTGAAGACCAAGAGCGCGCCGACTTAAACCGGAGTCATCCATGCCTCGATAGCGATGCTGTCCGCAAAGCCGTCCTGATTGAGCGCCACAGTTCCGGTATCAACATCGTTGACGAGGCCAGTATTCCACAGCCATGGCGTGAGCGTTTCCGGCTAGCAAGCATCGGATCGACGCGCTTGGTCGATGGCCCGTACGCCCATGACTGGGACAAATTTCTGACTCAATGGCACGCTGAAATGCGGCACTTGGATGCTCACATGTTTGCAAGACGAGCGCGTCAGCGTTAAGGGTCGGGGGCACCTTCGATTGTCTACTTTGGATAGTGCTGACTATACTGCCAACACTAAATATCTGAGGTGTTACATGTCCCGTCTCGCTGAATTTCGCGCGCTTGAACAGCAGCTTGCTGCCCAATTGGCAGAGCTTGAAACACTGAAAAACGATGATGGCCTGAAGCGTGAGATCGAGTTCGAAAAGAAGCTCCGCGATCTCTTGGGCGAGTATGGCTACAGCCTGCGCAACATCGTCGCGATTCTCGACCCGCAATCCTCTAGCCGCCGTGCTCCAGCAGCTGCTGAAACCAAGGGCTCCCGTAAGGCTCGGGCTGTAAAGGTTTACAAGAATCCTCACTCGGGCGAAGTCGTCGAGACTAAGGGCGGCAACCACAAGGTGTTGAAAGAATGGAAGGCTCAGTACGGTTCTGACAAGGTCGAGAGCTGGCTGGCTCAGTAAAATCGTTTGAGTACAAATTGAGGGCCCTGCGGGGCCCTTCTTTATGGGGGATAGGAAATGCTTCGTGCGGCAGCGCTTGAATTAGCAACGAGCTTCAGGTTGGCAGTCGAGATAGTCGTACAGACCGGCAATGTCCCCATGCACATTCAAGATTTCCCACGCGGATGCTGCGGAATCATTTCTGAGCTCATGGGCGACTATTTGAACACCGTGGGGCTCGGCGAATTCTTCTATATTTGCGGGATGAAGGACGGCGCTTCACATGCTTGGCTTGAGGTCGATGGACTGATCGTTGACATCACCGGAGATCAATTCCCTGACCGACCTAGTATTTATGCCGACACACCAGACGCTTGGTACGGCGAGTGGGAGGAGGACATTAAGCACTTGGCCGTTCATGAACCCTCCGCATTCTTCTATGGTGAAGATCGACGATTCCTAGAGCGTGTGCTAGAACACATCAACAAAAACGAGGCAGCTGACGCTGGCTTACCAAAGTAACCTGGCGGGTGGAGTGTGTGTCTAGGCCTTACTGCTGATACCACCTGTCGCCAATGCTGTCAGTAACTATTGAAATGAGAATGTATGCAGAATCTCAAAATACTTTTAAATGCCCTTGAGGCCATGAAGCCCTACCGTCCTCGCCAAGCCTTGACCAAATTTGAACTCGTCGTAGATCGAGTTTCGAAATATGGGATTATTGCCGCCTCTGTACCTTTCTTTTTACTCATACTGCTCGCCGGCTGGCACAAGCTTGTCTCTCAACTATCGAGCGGATGGGTCAGCGTTGCTGTTTGGAGCGCAGTGCTGTCCCAACTGATTGCTACGCTGTCCCTGATTTGCCCACCCGTTCTCATGGTGTGCAGCATATGGATGTGGAGGGAACGCTCACGCATTCTCAGGGATGCTGAAATTGACCATGATCAAGCCTTGGCCGCTCAACTAAGGTGCTACGAGGCGGTAGACCTAAAAAGCGCAAAGCATCATTTGGAGCTTAAGATCAAAAGGCTGGAGCGGCGCTTGGGTTACTTCATTGAGGCCGATGGTAAAAAATTTGCAGTGTTCTCTCTCCTAATCTTAAATTTCACGCTCGGCAACATGCTCACTCAAGGCAACTGGTCATCTCTATTTTCGACAAGTTTAGACAGTCCGGCATCGACTAAAATCGTAACTATATTGATGGCGTTCCTCTTTTCAATTTCCATCGGTGCGATGTGCGTGCGCTTCATCACTAATCGTGACACTTATCGTATAGAGCTGATTGAGATATCTCTCGCTAACCGTGACCCTGAGTAATTACATTAGAATAGAAGCGAGACACTTGCGCCCGTTGGTGTGCTCGTTTCAATCCAGGCCTACCATGTTGACAGCCTATCACCAACCTATTCTGGACGCTTCCCGTCTATGACTCCCGTGAGGCTGCGAAGCGCTTGATTCAGGCGTGGCTATTTAAAGATATGAGCGCTCCTGCCGATCAGTTTGTGAGATGCAGTGCGCCTAGTCAGCTCTTTTCACGCTAGGTATTACCCGAACAAAGTGAGGCGTCATGGCTATAAGCATTATCCTGCTCATCATCCAAATATTGATGATGACCGCTTGGGGAGAGGGGAACCTACGAAAGACGCCTGAGGGTCAGAAGGTTTTAGCGACACTATCGTCATTAGGCATGTTTTTCTTGCGTTGGCGTGCCAATGCGGATTATAAAAAAGAGATGGCTTTTTTGGGCAAAGCGATGGGATGGCTGGCTATCGCGTCTGTAACGGCTTTTTTTATCCTGCCAGCTTCTGCTAGGCCTGTTGTATCTGTCTACTGTATAACCTTCATAGGTCTTTGGTTATCCATTCGGGTTGGCATGGATATAAAAAGCCAGTTGATGGATATGTTGGGGTGGGCGGCGTTGTTTTTCTGCATCCCATTTATTTTTTTGGCTTGTGATCACTTTCACGTGCTGCCGAGCAGCCTCCTACGTGCGACTGCAGCGCCTCTCAGTTTAATGTTGGGATATGAACTTCTGGACTATCAGCTCGCCTTGGCAATGGCGATTATAGGTGGTATTGGCGGGCTGTTTATGGGGCTTATGAACGTCGTCGTTTTTTCGATCTTCCCGCTATTACTTCTATTCTTCATGGTTGTTGTTTCGAAGGTTTCCAAGTTTTTATTGGGCAGATCCGTAAACGCGGCGAGAAACTTCGTTGCGCTTTATGTACTTGTGGTAGGGCCTACCTTATTAGTTCTACATTCGTTGCAGATGTTTTAATACACGTTATTATGGGCTGTAAAATCCTCGTGTTGATATATAGCAAGCGGAGCGCGCAAGCCGGCACGGCTAGAGGCGTGAGGATGGAACCCGAAGGGCCGAGCCCTGTTTCTCGGGCTCGGTACGACAGCCGACTTCGTATGGGCACGCACTAATACCAACCTTGTTGGTCACGGTGGCAAACGACTGGGTTAAGTGGAGAAAATCCGATGGGAATGACGGACGATGACGACACAGTCTATTGCGACATTCAAATGCCCTTGGCGCAGGGGAGGGAACTGCTGCAATTGGTGAAGACATTGAGGGAGTCAAATGTCCATCCGACTCTGAACAGGGTCTTCGAGCGCATGCAGGATGAGCTCAGCACCTCAATCGATATCATTGAGAACCCACCGACCTAGGGCCCATGGTGTCAGTGAATAGACCTCCATTGAGCACCATTTTTAAATTTCTGAACCCATGCGATTGGGCTGTGGCTGCAAGCAGGCTGCCTACTCACTACCGTTATTTTTGAACCAGGTGTTTGTATAACTCTCGGGCCTCAAGGATCTGATCCCTGAGCTCTTCGGGATCAATGCGCATGCCACCGCGAGGCGTGGTCTGAAGCGACTTTAGGCTGTTCGCAGCCTTGATGAAGTTCCGCTCCTCTGCCTGAACCCACGCGGGACGCTTGTCTTTCCAAAATAGCCAACCCATTGGCCCGGCCTCGTCTTTGATCGGATGCTCAGCAGTATGTGGGAGCAGTAGCCAATGTCCAAGCAAGAAGGCGAGTCGGATCGCTCGGCAAGCGGAGCGCGCAGACCATGATGGTCGGAGAGCGGAAGGATGGCAGCCCGCAGGGCCGAGACCCGTCGTAGCGGGGCTCGGTTCACAACAGCCGCCCCCGCAGGGGCCGCCCGACTACTGGCAACTCAAATGTTACCGAACAGCTCGTTGATCATATGACCGAGGCACTACGCCCAGCGCGCAAAGATCGTATGTCCTGCGCAATGCCACCTCGTCACCAGACGATACCCTGACATGAGTAAAGATCGTCGACAGAAAGCGTTTCCTTTCGCCGTTGCCGAGCTCAGACCAAATTCTAGGCTGTCCTTGTGCATCAGGAATCGCCAGCCGGTCGAGGAGATACTCTTCCAGGCTGTGAAGGCGTTGCTGGCCATCAATCAAAATTTCACTGTTTTCGGCCAATGCCCTGCCACCGCTCTCTGGCTTGTACCAGTCATTCGTGAGGTAGCTCCCCAGATCCCCACCTGACCATACTGCAGAGATGAAGCGAGACTTCTGACCGAGGTTCCACCCCAGCCCGCGCGCCCACGATGGAACGGGCATGCCCATAACGAATCGCGCCGCCCACGGAAACTGCTCACGAACGGAGGAGGGGTCTAATAGATACTTTTCCCAATGGCCCACTAAAACCTCGAGGGGACAATGACTGACGGTCGTGGGCAGAAGACGCTGCGGCATATGGATGTGCAGGTCTGATGTTCCGCCGTCGGCGTAGCGTTTAAAAATGGAAGTCATGGTTTTCCTGGGTAACTCAGGTTGGTCGAAGTATTCGGGTAAGTACGGGCGCATCGCCATGCATCCACCGTTGCAATGATCAAAAGATCTCGTTCGATGGATATGCCGATCTGGTCACTATCGACCAACGCTTGTGCATAGCCCTCAGCGTAGGCTGCGGCCTTGTCGAATGCGGATGTACAGGCAGAGGATTCGATGTAGGTAATCAGCCGCCTCCATGTGAGCCGATGGCGATTGCCTGGGAGAGTTTTGGGAAACGAGATGGCGTCTTTCAAACTCTGTGCGTATGCATCTTTAGACTGGTTCAAGGCCTATCACTTCATGGTCTACATGCATATGACAAACGGTTGGATTCTGAAAACCTTGAGCTTGAAATGATAATTTTTTGTGAATAGGTAAGGTGGGCTGAATTCCTACTCAACAGTTGGCGTGATTCGTTGCATAGAGATGCATACTACTGACGGGCCTGCTTCTGATAAGTCATGAGCGAAGGCTCCCACCAAATCGACACCGTACTCTTCGACCGCCCGAGCAAGTCCCGACATTCGAGCCGCGCCGGCAACCACCATCGCGCGCCTTACCCCGGCGTGCAGCGCATCATCGATGGTCATGGCGGCTCCAAGGGCGCATACAGATTCCCTCACCGTTTCCGTGTCGATCCGCCAGTGTCTCCCCTGAGACTCGACACGCAAGCCACGGTCATCAGTCGAGACCAACCTGGCATAGGTAATGCTTTTGGGATGCGTCTGTTTGAGGAGCAGTCGATCTCCCTTTGAGTAGGTGTCCCACTGCGTTTCCAAGGCCACTGGCTTACTACGCTCGCGCACTAACTCGTTGATCACCTCACAGAGCTGGTAGCTGTCGCATATGGCGACAAGGTTGGGGTCAGCCCGCAGTCCCGCGACAGCCTGATCCAGAGACGAATGACCTGACGGTAGGTTCGAGATAGCGCCAAGAGGCGGGTCAATGTGGTGACTGGGGAAGTAGCTTTGGAGCTGATTGACAATGCGGCTATTCGAGCTGCCGTCGACTGTAGTTTTTTGGTTGCAAAGAAAGACGACCCGGTCACGGGGGGTGAATTGGCCTAGAAGCAGGGATACTTCAACCGCGCTGTACCATTGAAAGTCCCAGACAATAAAGGTTCGGTACTCGCCTCGTCCCGCAGGTATAGATTCCCAATGTAGCAGATGGGCTTCGGAGCCATACCGCCCAGCTAGACCCTGATGAACAATACCCGGTTCAGAGCCTCCTAAGATCTGCAGAATGGAAGAAAACTCGTCACAGAACGACGCAGCCGATTCGTTACCTGAGTAAGTGAATATGGAAAACCGCGAATTAATTGCGTCACCAACAAGCTGGCCGTGGTCGGAGTCATTGAGGGCTCCGTATAAGCTGGAATACCGGACGTAGGCATACTCGATCTCGCGGTCGGAGTATGTAGGAAAAAAAGCATGAGTTAGCGTCTGGAGTTGCGAGCGTATTGAGCTCTGAATCAGGTGATGGCCCATGAGTTGAAAATTATCATGGTGTCCAACAACCAGATGCTTGTCCAGGCAATCAGGTAGCGCCGACCTGAGAGACGCTGGGAGATCTAATGCATTCAGAACCGTTGCCCCACGCTTGGCCTCGGTGAGCATCCTTGCGATTAGTTGATAACTAGGACTGCTAGCGAGCTGGCCGGCAGTTGAGGAATCGCCTTGCGAATGTCTAACGCCAAGGAACGGATAGACCTTAGCGGGCGTCTCAAACAACGCTCGAGCGTCTTCGGGCCCGTGGAGGCGGCATATACTGAGCGCCAGATAGTGGCAAAAGCCGGAGTCAAGCATGAAGGCGGCTGCATCGACGAGGCAAGATTGACGATGAAAATGATAGGCCAGCTGACTTGCATACGGTTCAGAGATGTACATGCACAGAGCTCTGTGATCCTGCTGTTCCAACGCTAATAGTGCGGCTGAGATACCTTGGGTACTCAAAGCCATGAGCCTAACTTGCTCGCGCCTTGGTAAGTACAGTTCTGGCAAGTAGAAGTGGTGCTTGACCAGCAGGTGCCAATGAGCAGCAGAGGTCGACGTAAGCGTAAAAACTATCCTGTCTTGAGAACGTCGCACGCCGTATGTTTTGCCTGGCAGGATTGCCGTCGTTGGTGCCCGTTCAAGCCTGAAGACCACGCGCCGTTGATTCCAAGGTAATACACCTTTGACGACTACAGTACCGTCAAGGCGGTGTATCACTTTAACGATCAAATACGTCGCCATTAGTTAGTCCACTATCAAACGCTGGTTGTAAAGATCCTTCCAGCGCGCCTGGCTTTTTAGTAGTTCCCTCTTGAGTTTTTCATTATCTGATAGAACCTTGTGGAGCGAAACGTTGAGTTTTCCAAGTTTTGGCGGTGTGGAGGATGACACGCAGGTTGCCAACACCGAAGCATGGGTGTTTAGAAGACTAACAATCGCTCGCATATCGTCATGTCCTCGACCTGGATAAAAACATTGGCGCGTGCAACCCACCAGCGCGGCGAGGGACGAAAGGTTTACTTCGCCATGATGCAGCGTCAGGCTTTGGCCGCTGCGTAAAATCTCAACTACGACCTTCTGGAGCTTTATAGCCTTTGTGTTCCCAACTGGCATTTTCAATAAGGTTTCGATGAGGGTATTAACGTCCATGTTTCCACTCCAGATAGACTTTGCAATTGTTATTGGCTGATACTAGCTCATCTTCCTCCGAAAATGTCTCCAGGTTATATAGAGCACCATCCTTGAATTGTAGGTTTCTCTGGCATTTCAAAATGTCATCAATAAGCATGCAAAGGCTATCTAGGTCGAATTGTCTTGGATCGGACTTTGCAATTTTGGGTGCCACCAATGCCAGTTTGTTGTGCGGGCTTTTCAGCTCTTTTTCTAGGATGGAGACCTTTCGGGTGAGCTCAATATTCCGAATCTTAAGCGCATCGACTGAAGGTTCGTCGGTTTCCTTTGTGCCTCTTGAAACTAAATCCTTAATATATTTGTTTAGTAGCTTTCGATGTTCGCTTGTAGGCTTGCGAAAGATAGAAGGATCAATGTCCAACTGCTTGCCAACTTCTAGCGTGAGCCGGTTAATCGAGGGGAACGGCTTCCCCTTTTTGAGAAGTATTAAACAGCTCTCGATGCTTCGGAGAGTATTGGCAAGCTGGTTTGCCTGGTAGGCAGCGCAGTTCGGTTTTCGCTTCATTAAATGTGATTGCCGATTGGGAGTGAATTGGAGACGATGCGGTCGGCAATGTCCGCAACGGATAGGTTCATAGTCTTCATGATTGAAAGGACTTGCCCAGCATATTTGTCCCGGTCAGAACCCTGTGCAATGGCCATCTTCAGTAAGTCAGGATTCTTGGCGATTTTTTCAATCATGTAGGGATAGTTGTGCGATGTGAATTGAGGGTAATCCTGGCTGTCTAGCAATTGAGCTATCACGCGTTGTGCAGGATTGTTCATGTCAATCTCATGAGATTGGAAGTCTTTCAGATCCCGCATTCTGGTGATCAGTCGTGGCCCAGTAGCGTCCTTCTCGAGACGATCTTTTAAAGCCTGCCTAACAAGGTGGTAGCTACCTAGCTCAAGCTTCGCTACGGTTAGGTCGTGATGGACTGCCTCGATCTCGTGTCTGTTGGCTTTGCTTGCCTTAAGGGTTTTTAATTTGCCCACAAGACTTTCCGATTCGCCGGTCAGTTTTCTGATCAGACAGTTTATCGCCGGCAAGTGATCGATACCGAACACGGCAATTGGGCATAATCCACATACTCTTGATCGGCCAGTGAAGGCGATGAGGCTTTTAGGGCAATTACCGTTTTTAAGGCAAATACAGTTCGTGTAAAAGCCTACGTCCGGATCTTTGTCGGTAGCGATAATTTGCATGCCGGTCTTTTCATGTTCGATAACTGCTGAGCTTACGCTAATGAAGTTTTGATCTTGGGATAGTTTGGTTCGGTTTGTACTCCAGCCGACATTAATAGCATTGAGCGTCATATAGGTGTTGCTTGCGGCAGGAGTCATTTGCGCCCAAGCGCTACGCATTACCAGTTTATTAGATTCTGATATCGCCTTAATCGACTCGGATATATCCGGGACAGTGTAGTAATCTGTGGTGTAAGCGTTTTTATGGGCGACTTGCTGCTGAGCAACTCGAATGTCAAGGTGGCCATAGATTCGGGCGTGTGTGAGCCAGGTAGCCCTAAGTGAGTGTGGAGTATGGACGGACTTAATTTGCCCATGTTTGTTATACGTGACAAATTGGTGGTGGCGCTCTGAGGGGACTAGAGTGTTATAAACATCCTGCACACCGTAAAGTAATAGCGCCCATTTTTCGGAGTAATTGGAATCAGAGAAGGGAAGCCCATGACTATTCCAAGGGCTGCGGAATAGGGAGTAGATTTCTCCGTACTCTTTAGGGTCTGTAGGGTCATTTTCATAGTATGTCGGAGGGAGGGGGCGCTGGAACACCTCGCGCTGAAAATGTCGTTCGGCGATTAAGGAGTTCATGACGTCATCAGGAATTACTACTGGACGATCTTGGCCATCTTTATCTGTATTTACATAAAGAATGCAGGAGTTGAGTATTCGATGCTCAGGCTTGCCAAGTAAGTTGTCAAAGGTATTAATATCGAGCCACTGACAGTTTTGAAGGCGCAAACCACCATGCAGGGCAACGGAGAGCATCCTCGGAACGCTGATCCAAGGCATATATACCTCGGTAGTAGCGGCTCCATACAAGCCAGGATACCAGGAGTAGACGTTAATGATACGCGTGAGTGAAATAACTAGCGCGTCATCTTCGTCGTCAGGATTGCTAATCTGGATGTCGTGACTCAAACCAAGTTCATGTAGGTTGATCCACTCTGCTCGTCGGACTTCATCCAGTTGATCGCCTCTGAGTCTGCCCGTGAGGATCTGCTGTTGAAGAGATAGACCGATTTTATCAACGGCTTGGACGTATGCTTTAGCGATTACGGTTGAGTCAAGAGGGAGAACCACCTTGTCCGTACTTCCGCGTGCGCCGCTTCCAGAGCGATCAACCTTCAAGCTAACTGGATTGTCAAATCCTGCCTCAACGGCAAACTCTGCTCCGGTCTTTATGACTGCCTTGTCAACAATAATTACTTCGAAAAACTCATGAATATTGGCTACGAATGCTGCCTTTGTTTTGGCGGAATATGCGGCATCATAATGCTGGCTCAGTGTATTAGGGAGGGTGATACCGTCGAGCGTTTTTCCTACCCCAAAAAGATTGGCTTCCAGATCCTCTTTGGATATCGTGTTATTCCAGAAAATCACTCTTTCAAATTCGGATGGTCGTTCGGGGAAGCGAACAATCGAACGAGGATTGTCTTCAAACCACATTGGCAGGTAACAGAATACATAATCTAAAAGAAAATTGATTGCCTGTATTTTTTTGGAGCGGTAGCGGGTCGAGTGACTTTGTCGCTCAAGATATGCAAGGTAATAGTTTGCCGCTGCTAGCCAAAACCTCGAGAGGTTGTCGATGTTTATGTGCTCGCTGCCAGGATAAAAGTTGTTCTTCAGCCAAGAAAAATTTTTTGTGTCGCGTTCAGGTTTGGGGGCGAGTATTGAGCGTTGTCCGATGCTTAGCTCTGACTTATTGGCGAGCTGTTTAGCAATCTCGTTATCCCTAGCCCGCTTTTTGAGCGCAGTCTTTTCTCTCGACCAATTAGACTTGTAGTGTCGTCTGGCACGCTCGCGCTGCTTTGGAGTCATCTCCAAGGCATTCTCGAACGGAACTGCGAAATAGTCCTTGAACTCCTCAATTGTCATCTTAAAGTCGTGGGCTGTCGACGACGAAGTGGATTTTGCCTGTAGGTACTGGTGGTACTTCTCTAGATGATAGGCATCTCTAGGAGATATGATATTAGGGTGCCTGGCTGCAAAAGTTTGGATCCATGGTAGATAGCGGAAAACCTTCGGTTCGTGCACCCTATTGTCGCAAACACTTGGTGCCGCTTCCCAAAGATCTTCAAGGCTTACGTCTTCAGCCTTTAGCCAGCTAGTTCTGTATTGGAAAACTCTTGAAGCTCTGGTGGTCTCTGGAAAGCCTTTTGAAAGCTCATAGATAAAACCTTTGCTCAATGATTCAAGCAGAGGGAATTTCGACCAGACACCTTGGAGCTCAAATGTGTGAGGCAAGGTCGCTAGGCCTTTCGACCACAAGATGATAAACATTGCCCTAAACGATACCCGTAATCCCATAGCGTCTTCTAAGAAGACCGGTAGGCATCCGGTTATCTTCTCATAAAGCGAACTCGCACTGGCATTATCTTCTGGTTTGAGTAGTGCCAGGTCATACATTAGGTCAAGGTGGGTTCTGTTAATTTTTTTGAAGCCAGTTAAGCTTTTAAGGATGAAAAGCGAAAACCTACTCCGATCTTGGCGACTAGAGCTGTCCAAGGCTTGGTCAACTTTATGGCCAAACTCCGTTCGCATTTGTTTGCAAAGTGTTTCGAAGGCATCTCGCACTTCTTTCTGGATGTTTACATTCGGTGTTAGGTTTACTTTTTCGGAGGTGTTAATCATGCGGCAATTCGCTCCGAAAGGTCATAGGCAAGCTCTGCATATACAGCGGATCTGATCTGATCAATGTTAGGGTTTCTACCCCAGAGAGCTTTCATGCGTTCTGCTGACTCGATTTCGGCGATCACAGTCTCTTCGCTGAGTCGAGCGTACTTTTCCGTTGACCTGATGTCCTTGTGGCCCATCAAAAGCTTTATCTCGGATAATGTAAGACCCATCTGATTACGACCGGGGATATAAACAAAGTTTCTTGCCCATACCCCGTAAAAATGTCTCAGGCTGTGAGAGGTATAGGGCGCCCCAGTCGCAGGAGACATAGTGCCGAGATCCACCTGCGCCTTCCTCAAGGCCCTATTCAGACTTCTGTTGAGCGAATTCATATTCCTCAAGAAAAGCAGGGGCTCACCGTATGTATGCTTTTCGCTCGAAACGAATAAATAGTCACTGTCAGTTGTTGGCCGGACATCAAGATAGTCAGCCAGGGCTTCAAAAAACATGTTTTTGAAAGGCTCGAACATGACAATGGACGCAAGTGTCCTGCCTTTGAATGGCAGCTTTCGCGCTGCTTTCTCCGCCGCAGGGTTGCGATGGTAGTTGGGGTCTTCAATTTTGATTGTCCTCGCATCAATATCGATGTCTGACCTTCGGATCCCCCAAACTTCGGAGTGGCGCAATCCGCCTCCGGCAATCATGACGGCGGCGCATCGGCTTTCAGGATCTTCAATGTCATTGAGTAGTGTCAGAACATGTTCAGTGGGAAAGCTTCGACTTACCTGAGAGCATTTGACCTTACCGCCAGGAATGCCACCTGGCGCGTAAGCGTGGGCATCCTTGGGGGTGTTTCCGAACGTCAACGTATTGTTGTGAATGTTGTCCATTTCGGCTTTGGTACGCCGTCTGTCCTGCGTTTGGGGCAGGGACATTACATTGGCAAATGCGTCACTCTTGGTCAGGATCCGCATGAGGGATGCCAAGTCATTGAGCTTCATTTGGCTCGTGCGAAGGAAGTCATTGACCCCGGCCAAATATGTCTGGGCACTGCCAGATTTAACTGGCGTCTTTCCCAGGGCTTTAGCTGCTCGGCGTACGATGAAGTCAGTGCTGTTAATCGCTTTGGTCAAAAACTCCCAGTACAGGTTGATGGTCTTTTGGGCAACCTCGGGCGGCATGGGTGTACCTCCCATCACACCTGTTTCGTAGCAGTAGTCGAAGAAATGCGCTACCGAGCGGCAATACTGGCAGGGCACTGACTCACCAAACGCATGGCCCACCTCTTTCGTCTTGTATCCCGCATACCTGTTGAAGGCGTCAATCGGGCGCCCTGTGGCGGTCTCGAAGAGGCGAGGTGTATCCATCTGAATGAGATAAACATGCTTCACAGGCATTTCCTTCTCACCTGGGAGCCCCAAGCTGGCAGTCGAGCATCTGTCTTTAGGGATAGAGAAGACTGACAATTCTTGGTTAAAACTTTAATCATGTATTGACACTCTTTTCTAAATGAAGTACAAAATCGTGCCGGATTTTATACGTTTAAATTTTGCGTTGTGTAGTTCCTTTTGAAATTAAAAATCATCCAGTGATGTTTTTCAGGAATATGGTGGGTGGTTTTCCCTTTTCCGTAGCATTCAGGGCGGATGCCTATGACCTCTCAGGTTGCTCGGCGATAAGTCCCGCACCATTCTTCAAGTCTCTTGTCCCATTCCTCCGCGCGACCAGCAAGGCACCCATCGCACATGCTGCAGTGCGAAAGCTGAGTTCGGCTAGGAGCTTCCAATGCAGCATCAGAGGCTGGCTAGGTTTGTCGCAGCAGACGTTCTCTGTGATTTGCGGCCGCGTGCTTACCTACCTTTCTGCGTGCCTGAGACCTATTGACTGCGTCTGACAGCTGATGACTGTTTGGCTTTGATGCTCTGTTTTCTTTATTCACAATCTGATGCGAGCGCAGGTCGTCGCTGATTTACGTGGGGAAGAGCAGCTTGATTGGGGAGCGAGTCAAGATGAGCGAGAGTGCTGATCAGAGAAAGGGTGGGCGGGGAGCCCGTTTTTACTGGGGAAGGAGTTAATTTTATGGAGCGGGTAGAGGGAATCGAACCCTCAACTAAAGCTTGGGAAGCTTTCGTTTTGCCACTAAACTATACCCGCATTACACATATTTCTTTGCTCACAAAACGGGGTGTCCTATAAGAACCCTCGTTATCAGCTTGGGAAGCTGGAGTAATGCCATTATACGACACCCGCTCAGAGCGGCTGACTTTGTACCAGATGTCGCTTGGAATTTGAAGT
>Ga0307412_10000295_pt1 | contig 31555 bp, 33 predicted proteins | sample DK1Cmetagenome_3_FD_203823 | JGI IMG/M metagenome (GOLD analysis project Ga0307412, IMG submission 203823) | Maize rhizosphere microbial communities from greenhouse at UC Davis, California, United States - DK15-C-1 | ecosystem: Host-associated > Plants > Roots > Rhizosphere > Soil | place: USA...
ATTGACTCGGTAAAACCATCTGGCCCACGCATCCGTTCCATCTCGCTCTCATTGATGACATCAGTTCAACGTTTACCCCTGCGTCCCGGATGACCGCTACATGAGGTATTTCACCGGCCTGCTAGGTTTCAGAGATGAGGGATGGGTAATATACGAACAGCAACTCGCCGTATACGACGACAGTATTCAGCCGACGGGAACCATTCACTGGAAAAACGATGGTCCTTTTGGAACGCCGAATCCTCACGTCGAAATGAAAAAACTGCGACATAGTCTCGTGTTACATGTCGAGGGCCCTAGCGAAAGTAAAATCAAGGACTGTGCGAATACCGCGTTCGCGGCGAGCGTACTCGCTGCAATTGCAGCCGCGATCGCGACGGGTGGGATTGCCGCGGCGAATGCGGCGATCACGGCGGGTGTAAGTACTATGGGCGCATGCATTGGACAAGGCGTAGCGAAGGTTGAAGACCGGTCCCATTGGATATACTGGGATGTGTGAAATCGCCTAACTGAACATCAAACCGGGCCGCCGCCCCGGTGGATCGGTCTGGTGTGGGAACTGAGACGTTTCGGGATACGTTTCACGCACTTGGCGGTTTGACCTTTCCCGTTTGCCGCTATCCTCACCACATCTCTCAGGTTCTGCCACGGCCCTCGGGAATGGGCAGAATCACTTAGCCGACCCTTCGCGGTCGGCTTTTTTCGCTGCGGCTTTTTCCGAGGAAAATGTAACCCAGCGTAACTGTTACGAACGGGCGCCGAGTTAAGCGTTGAGCGCCGCCGCGTTCAGAAGGCAAGCTTCCGGTGTCGGCCAGGAAGAGACCCCCGTTCTCCTTCGCATCAAAGGCCGGTCAGTGACGACTAGCGGCCATTCGGAATGACATAATCTCGCGACTCCCAATAACACGCGAGGGCCGCATGTCTACACTGGCGATTTCGTTCTGGTCCGCTGTCGGCGGCGGCAGCTTTGTTCTCGTCCTGCCTGCCGGTGTCTGGTTGATTTTCCGCCACTCGATAACAGCGTGGCTGACGAAGCGGCTGACGGCTGGATTGGAGCGCGACGCTGAACACTACCGGCATGTACTTGGCCGCGACCTGGCCACGTTCCAAAGCCGACTAAACAGGGATATGGAGAGCTACAAAAACGAACTCGCACGGACACAGAACATCGAGAGTTTTCGTGCCGGGGTACGGAAGGCGGTTGCAGAGCGGATGCTGGAGCTACGTCTGACAGCACTACACGAGGTTGGGTATGCCCTTATGGAAATCCCTTCATGGGTTCACGCGAACCTAGCGTTCGCTGACAATCGGCCAGCCGTCGCCGTGCTACAGCAAAAAGTCACAGATTTCCTGGAGCCGGCCAACCGGTACGGTCTGTACTTTCCTAACGATTTTTTGGTTGCGTACCGTCAACTCGCGCACGACATGCTGGCGTTGCACCCGGAATGGCAGCGCAACGTAATCATTCCGCCCGATGGTCCCCGCACGACGGAACTCATCTTGCGCAGTGCGACCCTTGGCAATCGAGTTACCGAATTGCATAAGGCACTGCCCGATGAACTTGCGGCGATCATCGCAGATAACCCACAGGCTGCGAATCGACAGACCTAACCCGGTGCTTAACATGTGAGGTCGTTCCGCTCGCTATCGTCCCAGTACGCGGGCCGAATTTCCGTTGACCTTTGAAAGCCGCCATTTGCATGGGTGGAGTTCAGTAGCGTTACCGGCCGCATGCTGTCAGGAAGCGCTTATGTGTTTTCTGACTCGGTTCAATGAGCGGTAACTTTAGCTCTTGTGCAAAGAGCTATTTTGATCAGCACGTATAGTAGTGTTCGGCGGCACCCAGATTCCGCGAGACGTTTCCTGTGCGAAAAGCGGTGCTGCGGCTGCAAGGCTAAGCGCGATGCTTGTTGATTTGCACTGAATCCTGACCCACGGGGGATGCGGACAAAATCTTGGACTACTTGGAGGTAGTCCATGTATTCATACGAAGACCGCCTTCGGGCGGTCGAGCTGTACCTGAAACTCGGGAAGCGCATCAAGGCCACGATCCGCCAGTTGGGTTACCCAACGAAGAACTCTCTCAAGGCGTGGTGTGAAGCATTCGAGAAGAGTGGCGATCTGCAGAATGAGTATGTTCGCGTAAAGCCGAAGTACTCAGAAGAACAGAAGAAATTAGCAGTCGAGCACTATGTCAATCACGGGCGCTGCTTCGCCTTTACCCTCAAGGCTTTGGGCTATCCCTGTCGCCAGATACTGACGGCGTGGGTTCGCGAGCGCTATCCGGAAACCAGGAAATGCGTGGTTGGCAAGCGAGGTCGACCGGCCGCTTCATTAGCATCCAGGCAAGCCGCGGTGTACGAACTGTGCACACGTGAAGGAAGTGCACAGACGGTGGCGCGAAAGCTGGACGTCGACAGGGTGACGCTGTACAACTGGAAGAACCAGTTACTCGGCCGGGAGGCCCCTGCACCCATGAAACGCAACAAGGGATCACGCGCAGAGACGGATCGGGACGAACTGAAGCGGCAGGTCGAAGGGCTCCGGCGCGACATTCGCAATCTGCAGCTTGAACACGACCTGCTGACGAAGGCGAATGAACTCCTAAAAAAAGACCTGGGCGTCGACCTGTCACTCCTGAGCAACCGGGAGAAGACGACGCAGGTTGACGCCCTGAGAGAAGAATACCGTTTGGCTGAGCTGCTTGCGCGGTTGGACCTCGCGCGCAGTTCCTATTTCTACCATCGGTCTGCCACACGGGTTGCCGACAAATATGCAGAAGTCCGTCGTACCGTTGCAGAAATATTCGAGGACAATCACCGATCTTACGGCTATCGTCGAGTGCAAGCAGCGCTGAGCCGGCAACGGGTGTTTCTGTCGGAGAAAGTCGTGCGTCGCCTCATGAAACAAGGCGGCCTCCATGCGGCCAGGCCCAAGCGCCGCCGATACCGTTCTTATATCGGGGAAATCAGCCTGCCCCAGATAACATCATCAATCGCGATTTCCACGCTAACGCCCCCAACGAAAAGTGGGTGACGGATATCTCCGAGTTCCAGATCCCTGCGGGTAAGGTATATCTATCGCCCATGATCGACTGCTTCGATGGCATGGTAGTCAGTTGGACGATTGGCACAAGCCCTGACGCTGAGCTCGTGAATACCATGTTGGACGCGGCTATAGAGACCGTAACCGAAGACGATGAGACGCCGATCGTGCATTCCGATCGGGGTGGCCACTACCGTTGGCCTGGCTGGCTATCGCGGGTTGCAAAGGCGAATCTGATCCGATCCATGTCGCGTAAAGCCTGTTCCCCAGACAACGCGGCCTGTGAGGGATTCTTCGGCAGGCTGAAGACCGAAATGTTCTATCCAGGAGACTGGCGTTCGACGACCATCGCGGAGTTCGTTGAGATACTGAACGCCTACGTTCGCTGGTACAACCAGAAACGGATCAAGGGCTCCCTTGGCTACCTCAGCCCCATCGAGTACCGTGAAAGCCTGGGCCTAACAACGTAATCCAGTCCAAGAAAAAAGCCGCATCCCCCGTGGGTCAGGATTCAGTGCAAATCAACAACTTCCTGTTTCTGCCAGGCACCAATGCGCTTCTCGAGTTGATCGATATCGTCCTCGAACGCGTTGATGCGTCGTAACTGGTCTTTCAGATTAAGCATCATCGATGCTGGAAGTGCATCTTCCCGTTCCGCCATGCGCTGCCTTACCTCGGCAAGCCCTGCCGCACGTCCTGTACGAAACGTCACGCCAAGTTCGTAGAGAAACCCGCGGAGCTGGTTCACCTGCATTGTTCGAAACTTGATGAGCTGCGAACGCATTCGGTGCAAGCTCAGCATCGCCTGCTGATCTTCTGTCTTTGCTGCGACGGTGCGCATTCCAGGTTGCTGAACGGCAGTCCATATCGCTTTCGCATCCGCCGCGTCGGTCTTGTTCGTTTGCACAAAGGGCCGGATAAACTGCGCATGCAACAACACCACCTCGTGTCCCAACGCCTGAATTTTACGTGCCCGCCAGTGAGCGCTCCCGCACGCTTCAAGAGCGACACGCCCGGCGGGACGCTGAGCCAGAAATGCGATCAGATCGTCACGGCCAACCTCCGATTCGCGATCTCGCCGGTTTGGGCGTCGACCCAGTACAACTGGAACACCCGCTTTGCAACATCCAGTCCGTATGTCGTAGCATTCATTTGGGGCTATATGAGCGCCTCCCATTTGCACAAGATTCGCATGTTCCAACGTTGACAGGATGGGTTGCAGCTCTATATCCGGGCTTATTGCAGCCGATGTTGCCGCTGCGGCCCCCTATGAAATCCGCTGACTCGCACCTCATTCCTCCGGCGAGCTCGAAGCTCTGCCCCAAATCCAGGTTTAGCAAGTCCCGGTCCGACCTGTCTTGTCATCATATACGTTGCCCGCGCAACCTTCAGCGTTCACCCTGTGTTAAACGTTACCTTCTGTGCCGGGCTAACCGGTCATGCCGGTTTCGCGCTCACGTATCCTTTCTGATACGGTCGATCGTGAGCCAGTACTGCCCAGATCGTTCGCGCCATCTTGTTGGCCAACGCGACAATCACCACGTTCAACGGTCGCCGCTTCTTCATTTGCTCGATCCACGGGCCGGGCTCCTTTGCATTCGTTAACACGCTGCGCGCACCGTGAATCAGCAGCGTGCGCAGATATGTATCGCCGAGCTTACTGATCCCGTGCAGGTTTACCTTGCCGCCCGACCCGGTTTGCTTCGGCACCAACCCGACCCACGCAGCGAACTCGCGACCGGATCTAAATGCCTTCACGTCGCCCATCATCGCGACTGCCGCCGTCGCCGTCAGCAATCCCACGCCCGGAATCTCGCTGATCGCCTTCACCGCGCGATCGTCTTTCTTCCATTCCCGCATTCGCCGCTCGATACGGGCAATCTGTTCGTCCAACTCCGCGACCCGGTTCCACTGCTCGCGCAAGGTATCGATGAGCACCGCGGGCAACCGATCTGCGACCCGTGCAAGTACTTCCGGTATTGCCTTCGTTATCGCGGCCCGGCCCTTGCCCATCACTTCGCCGTATTCGGTCAGCATTCCGCGCAGGCCGTTGATCTGCATTGTGCGAAACGCCACCATTCGTTCTCGCGTCCGGTGGAGCGCCAGCATCGCCTGCTGCATCTCTGTCTTTACCGCGACGGGCTTGCTTGGTTGCTGCACCGCTAGCCAGATCGCCCGCGCGTCCGCCGCATCGTTCTTATTGCGAATGTTGAACGCTTTCACGAACTCCGCGGGCATCAGCTTCACCTGATGGCCCATCTTCGTGAGTTGCCGTGCCCAGTGATGCGCACCGCCGCAAGCCTCCATCCCGATCAGGCACGGCGCGCGATTCGCGAAATACTCGAGGAACTGCGCACGTTTGATCGGCTTGTTTACAACCTCCCCGGTCCCTTCATCCACGTAGTGCATCTGCATGACGTTCTTTGCAATGTCGATCCCAACGGGCATAAGCTTCATGAGGGTTCTCCGGCTTGGCTCTGGAAAATCTCTATGATCTTCCGTTTTGGGCACTTTGACGCCGTCGCCCCGTGAGGGCCCACCTTTCTGCCGTCAACTCCTACCTCTCACGGGTGAGAGGCGCTCATTCCATTCCTCCGTTCCTTCAAGTGGTTGTGTTGCAACTCCACTTTGGCACATTGATGCCGTTCGGTTCTGGAGGCCCTCAATCATGGCCACTTCCCCGAAGGGAGGGCGGAGTCCATTCCATCTCGGCCGATTACTGCCCGACGCGATGGCATCGGTGCGGCGCGGTGTCCGCGGTTTGTCAGCCGTTTGAGCGTCGCCATGCGCTTAGATGACGGATAACGGCCTGCGAATCGCCGTTCTGCTCGTGGAGTCGCGTGAGGTGGCGCAAGGCTTCCTCGTTGGCCGGGTTGATTTCGAGGCAGCGCGCGTAGGCCGCCATAGCCTCGTCAAGCCGCCCCAGTTCCTCCAGTAGAACAGCGTGGCTCAGCGCCGCCTGGTCGTTCTTTTCGTTGATTTCGACGCAACGCAGATAGCTGGCCGCGGCATCTTCGAAACGCCCGGCTTCTTCGAGCAGCACCGCGCGATTCGCGTGCAGTAGTTCTGCGTCCGAGAAATGTTGCAGCGCTTCGTCGAACACTTCGAGCGCGTGTGCGCAGCGATTGTGATCGCCCGCCAGCAGGGCGCCAAGATTGTTGTAGGCGTGGAAGTCAGGCTCCGGCGAAAGCTCAATCGCCTTGCGGTACGCGGCCTCTGCGCCGACAGCGTCGGTCGCCTGCAACTGCTCGGCAAGCGAATACCAGTCTTCGGCCTGTTTCCTCCGTGCACTCACGCTGGCCGGCGCATTGTCGAGAAACGTCACGTCGCCTTTCACGTCCACAATTTCGAAGTCAAGAAGCAGCTGGCCCGAGACGGCATCCCACTGCGCGTCCCCCGTCGTCACGGCTACAGCATCGCCAACTGCCGTAATGCGCACGCCGGACAGAGGCGCGGCATCGGGCAACTGATCCTTGATACGAGAGAGCGCCTTGAGAATTCGTCGAGGCGGTATCCGCGAACCGCGCAGTTTCAACGCCGTGCGCAGCAGCACCACATCACGGAAGGTGAAGCGCAAATGGTTACGCGCGCCGTGCGACGGCTGCACAAAGCCGGCCTCGACGAGCATGCGAAGGGCGCGACGCGAGACCCCGAGAAGCGATTGCACTTCCCGGAGCGAAAAGGTATGCACGGTCGAGCGGCCCGTCACCGCCGTGCCCGCGTCTTAGTGGACGCGGCCACGGGCTCTTCAATTTTTTCTGCCCGCTTCACCGTCTTGCGTGGCTTCGCGGGGAGCTCGGCGACAGCGGCTGGTGACTTCGCACGCGAAGGCGATGGGGTGCGCTTTGCGTTTCTCGCAAGGCTCGCGCGCAACGCTTCCATGAGATCGATCACCTGGCCGCTGTCGGCGGCCGCATCTTCCTGCGGCGTCACAACCTGCTTGCCCTCGATCTTCGCGTCGATCGCTTCGAGCACGCGCTTCTTTTCCTTATCCTCGAATTTCTCCGGCTCATAGCGCTCGGTTTCGCCCTGCTCGATGATCTTGAGGGCAAGCTGCAATTCATTCTCGGTGACAGGCGCGTCCTCGATGTCCAGGTCTTTGAGTGAGCGAACAGCATCGCCCCACAGCAGTTGCTGAAGGATGAGTCCGTCGTCGGTTGCCCGCACCTGGACCATATGGGTCTTGGCCTTCCAGTTCCATGACGCAAGTGCACATCGCTTGCTCGCCAGAAGGGCCTTCTTGAGCAGGCAGTATGGTTTGCCGCCCCGTTTGTCGGGCGCGACGAAGTACGCCTTGTCGTAGTAGACGGGGTCGATGGACCGGTCAGGCAGAAATGCCAGAATCTCAACGATGTGACTGGGGCTTTCCTCGAGCGCCTTCAGTTCGTCCTTTGTGAAAACGACGAACTTGTCTTTCTCGAACTCATAGCCTTTCTGCATTTCGACGCGCTCGACCACCTTTCCTGTGGCTTTCGACACGTATTGCTGCTGCACGCGGGAGCCGTCCGGAGCGAGCAGATTGAAGCTGATTGTCTCGGACGCTGAGGTCGCCGAATACAACCGCACAGGGATGGACACCAGTCCAAAAGAAAGCGACAGCGATGCGATTGAACGGGCAGCCATGGGCGTCTCCCGATGAACAGAAGAAAAGGCGGCGCTTGAGCGCAGGGCCATGAGAACAGATTAGCACTCGTTTGTGGGCCGGCAAGTGGCCACATTTAGCAGGTGACGTTCCTGCTGCCGCGGGCGCGGCAATTGCGCCGCCGGTCTCATCATTCAAACGAAAGGAGAGCCGAAATGGCAGACCAGCATAAACCGGGAGAGATCGTTAAGACATCCGGAATCTACAAGGTCGTGAAGGACGGCGGTGACGGATCGGAATTTGAGGTGACGTGCGTCGAAGGCGAACATTTCCCGCCAACCCGTTCTGGAAAAGGTGCGCACTACGAACTGGTTCACGGTGCGACGCATTCGCACAAGCACAGCGAGCTTGGCAGCGGTGACAAGTAGCGTAGAGGTCAGTTAGCAACAAAGCGACCCTTCAACCGCTTCGGCGGATTCGGATGCGCATTTTTGTCGGTCGTGACCTATAAAGAGGAGGTCACGTCCGGGAGGCGCCATCTGGATATGCAACGGCTGTCAATTGCTGACGACGCTCGAGGTGGCTGAACCTAACATGGACGACGAAGGACTTTACTTCACCTGCCCTGTTTGTCACCGTCGCAATCCGCTACTCGCGCTGCCACGCGATGGTCCCGACGATCCCCTTGAACTGGAGCAAATCCGCGAGTAGATGACGCGCGACGGCTCCTTGCCGTCTCACTGTCGATTCGCTGGAGCTTACTGGTCAGCGACTTACTGGTAGCTGAGGACAGCCAGACCGTTCGCGTCGCCTGTATTCGCGAGCTTGGCGCCGTATGCAACGGCGATCAGCGGCTTGAACACGTCGGAACTCATCGCACGCGTGATGATCGATACACCGCCGCCCAATGCCAACCCGTTCGCGAAGGCGCTCGCCTTGGTGATCGTCGCCGCGCTGTCCGAACCGATCGACACGGTGGCTGAGAAATTCTTCAGGCTGAGCGTCGACAGGCCGAGCGTCGCCGTGACCGACTGCAACGAACCGGGCGTGACGCGGCCAGTAGAAGACGTCGGCGCCGTCGCCATGAGATTGCTGCAGGCGAGGGTGCCCGAAGCACCTATGCGCGCCGCATCTTGACTATGAAAAACTGAATAGCGAGTTGCGAACGTCAAGGGGATGGTCTACGCTTGGATTCGTATGATCAAAGGTCGCCAAAAAGACTCGAACATCGATCGTTGCCACCAACACTGAACACTCTTTTGAGGGCGTATGAGTCTTAATAAAGACGACGCAATTATCAAATCTTTCATCGACGCGGCGCAACAAGACCTACACAGTGCGTTCGGTGACATCGAGGCAAGGACTTTACAAGCCTGTGACTCTTGTTCGAGCGCACAAGACTGTTCGGACAAAATCAACGCTATAGCCAGTGCAACATCCAATGTTTCGGAAACCCTCACCGATAAGATTCAATCTCGATCTACTGCGATCTCCGACAAAAACTCAAACTACGTTAATGTGCTAATGGTTTTGACGGACGTCATCGTTGATAACAACGCCAAAATAATGCCCGCATTAATGGTCGCGTTAATAGATTACGCTTCCGAGATTTTGGGAACCGACGGCATTGAAGGAGCCGAAATTTTTCCTGATCGCTTGAAAGAAGTGTTGGATGGCTCTTTTGTGCCGTTCTATGCCAATTCGGCACTTTTTTTTGGCTGGCTAGAACTGCAGCCGACGCCGGTCTTCGTAAGTTGAGAACGCCGTTGTGTCGGGTGCTTACAGCGCTCAAAGCACTGACCGACAAGGGCGATGGGTTTTCAGGCACACAACGTTGATCTATGCCGGCAACGCCGACCTTTTTTGCGCCGTACGCGACCGCAGCGGCTCTACCTGGCCTGGATGCGCTCGTCAGACTCACAGAGCGTCGATGCTGACATCAAAAAAGCCGTTGCATCCGGTGCAGCGGAACAGGCGTCGCCTCAGTTGCGCAGCTGTTTGCGTCTTTGTTTTTTTAAAACCGTGCGGCCGCGCCTTCACCTTCTTCCGACAGTGAGGGCATTTCATGACCGGCCAGGGAGCTTTGAGGCCGCGCCGCACACGACTTTCGTAATCGCCTGTCGGATCAAGCGCCATCAGCCATTCGCGAAACCTGCTCACCCACGCCTTAACCACCTCCGGGGTCGTGCCCAGTTGCTGCGCGGCGTATGCGAGCGTTCTGTGCTGGGAAAGCAGTGGAAGGAATTGGTAGAGCATGTCCTTGCGCACAATCTTGGCCAGAGGAGTGCGGCTTGTCCGCGTGTACAGGCGAGCACAGGCCCGGCACTGGAATTGAGGCAGTGGCGACACGGCGCGCCGGCCCGAGGCAAACCGCGTGTTGCCACTCCCGCAGTGGGGGCAGGGCGGTGGTTCGGTACTGTCAGATAAGGCTCTGTCAATATGACGCTTGAGAAATCGCGTCAGTTGTTTGTCTTCGACATGTCGGCGCGGCAACGGACTGTTGTGCCGCAGCGGGGCCGCGAAATCGAAACGATTCGCATCGACACGCGAGACGACTGGTGAATCGACTGGCAGAGGTTCGCGCCGAGGTTCAGTCCTGACGAACGCGGTTCCAATGCGGGGCAAATCGGGAGCAGCGACCCCTGCCCGGCGGAGGCGGTCCGCTGCGTTAAGAGCCGGGTCCCCGGTGACAACTACCGGGATTTCGCCGCCTGCGGAGGTCATATCGAGTGGCCAGGAATGCGCGCACTTCGGGCATTTCACCTGCCGGCGCTCATCGACGCTGAACCCGCCGTTGTGGAGCTCCCCTTGATGTCCGCATTTCGTACAGAAGCCAACGGGCCGGTATTTCAGTCCTAGCCTGACGAATGGCGTCCAGTGGCAGTCTGGATCGTGGAGCGCGATCAGTTGTCGGAAACGCATCAGCCAGTTCGAGACCGCGCTGTATTCGATCTGTAGACGGCGCGACGCTTCCTCGAGCGGCAAAGGTTGAGACAGTAGCCGAAAGAACGCTGGCATTTTTGAAGCGAAGCGCAGCCGTGCCACAGGGCTGCCTGTCAGTCGCGTGTACAGCCGCCGGCAGTCAACACAACGGAAATACGGCAACGGATGATGCGGGTTGGCTCGCTGGTGCAGGCGGCCGTGAGCGTCGACGCAGTGCGGACAGGGTGGAACAGGTCTCTCATCTAAGGTTTCCGGCGCTGCGCCCGTGCGCAATTAAAAGCGCGGCACCGCACAAGATGACACAGTCAGCCGAGAACCCTGACGCAGCCTGCATTCGTGTCCATTGGTCGAGCAGCTGAGCGGCGTGGCTCCAACGCTAATCTGATGCACCACGCCAAGTGGCCGCAAACTGAAAAATGTTCCCGACTTCAACCTGCCAAACGGGATGCGTACGCAGGGAACGAAGCGGGACGCAGTATCGGCGCGCTGGTCATCACACTGTTTCGATTGACGGGTTTCGGCCCGATAGCGATCAGTACCATCAGGGCCCGACGATGAGGAACCATACAGCTTCGATGGTCAAAACGGCCTCGTCGGTCAGGCATTTTTCGAGCAATCCCGACCGTGCGTATCTTCGGAGCGATCCACACTTTTCGGATCTGAGGAAACGCTTCTTCCTTTTTTCGACCGAATCGCCAGATGCGCTCGCCTTACCTTTTCGTCGGCGCGACGTCTCGCGGCGCCGGGGCATCGAGCCATTCAAGTAGAGACGGCCGGAAAGTAAACGAAGGGTGGGCAAGCCAGTGTGAGACGGCGTCGCGAGCTTCCGGAAGGAAATCTTCCACCTCGAATGGCTCAGCAACATCCCCAGGCTCGTCGCCAGACAGGCGTGCGCCGGTCAACCGGTTCCCGTCCCAGTACAAAGCGCAGCCCGCTGTGATGTCGGCGGTAGTCCCAAGAGGGCGGTCACGCAGCAGCATGGCGATGTTCGCACAGTCCCGCTTCAGGTCGGCGCCCATCGACACTCGCCGGAAATTGCCCCGTCCTAGGGCCGCGGTCACGTATCCTGTCCTTACAAAAGCGAAGGCGCGCGGACCGAGATCGTCTTCGTTGCAACCGCTATATGCGCAGTACCCCAGAACGACGGTGCTATGGACATGCCTAGAACGCCCTGATTTGACGGAAAAAACGTTGGCCACCGGATGTCCATAGGAAAATCCGCTGGAAGGCAGGATACGCGCGTTCACGTCCATGGTGTCACGTGGCTCGCTGCCAGCTCCTGCCCGCCGTCAGCCGATGCGGTCTGCACGTGTCCGCCGCCCGCTGATTGGCCGGTTTCCGGGGATCAAATTGCCAGTGGCACTGCCTCAAAGCGGCCAGGAACGGCCGTTCGACAACAGGGCTGAATCGCTGACGATGCAGACTGAATGTCGGCTATCTGGACGCTAGAGGGGTGCTCGTATCTGTCACGTTCTTACTAAAGTATTCGAAAGCATTGACGATAAGCAGATGATGGCGCTGTCCAGAGCTGCGCGCCACGCTCCCTCGCGAACAACAAGAACGCATTGAGCCATGACCACGCTATCGTCCCTGAACCTTGCCGCGCCCCTTGTCCCCACCCCCCGCTCCGATTCCGTGAATCCCGCGGTGGCGGTTGACGGCGGTGCGCGACGCATGGTGGCGCTCTCGCCGTCGGCCATCGTCACGATCCCTTCCGCGAGCAGCATCACGGTGCTCGAAACCTATACGCCGGAAGGCACGCTGAGCGCCGCCATGCCGACGGTGAGCTGGGCCAGCGACAACCGCGACGCGGTAACGCTCAGGATGGCAGGGAACTACGCCGCGCAGACGATGGCGGGGCGCTTCGCCGGGCTCGGCGGCGCGCTGCTCGATCGCTTCAAGGCCATGGGCAGCGATTATTCGCAATCGGTCAGCGTTGGGTCCGCAGGCGTGGGCGGCATTGGACGGTCTTCTCAACAACCCGCCGGCCAGATCGGTTTGACGGTGCGAACGGCGAGCGGCGTGACGGTCGAAATCGCGCTGGGCAGCGAGGACGGCGGCCTTTCGGTCAGCATCAAGAGCAGCGGCGCGCTCAGCGAGAGCGAACGCAATGTGCTGGCAAAGCTTTCAGAGGGTTTCCAACAGGCCATCGACGGTCTGGGCGCCGTGCCACTGAAACTCGACCTGAGCGGCCTGACGCAGTCCGACACTTCGGTGCTCGCTTCCGTGAGCTTTGAATACAGCATAACGGGCGCCGGCAATGCGGACGTCTCGGCAAGCTATTCGCAGGACAGCGCGGCGCGCAGCCTGAGCGTCACGAGCGCGGCGGGAACCATGAGCGTGAAGGTCGATACGAGCCATTCGGCACTTTGGGGAACGAACGCACAACGCGCTGCTTCTGTGGCGAGCTATCTTCAGCAGTTCGACCACGCCAATTCACGCGGGCACGGCAACGCAACGTTGATGTCGATGTTCGAGGACGGATTCGCGCAGATGAACGAGAGCTACGGGACGCCTTCGGTCGAGGTGCTGCCGGGAACGGGCTACGGCCCGGGGCTGCAGCAGTCGGCTCAGGCGATGTTGACGGGACTCGCTGACTTTAGCGCATCGATCACGGACGCGTCGGCGTCGCCCAATCCGATGCGTCCGGGCGAAGTCGACGCATTTTCGTATCAGGTCTCGCAAACGACGCAGCTCGAAGGCTCGCGCTTCGAAGGCAAGATTTCGCAAAGCCAGCGATCGCATCTGGTCGCCAGCTACCATCAGGCGCTTAAGGGCGGCGCCAAACCGGCTCTTACGTCGCTAAGATCCTCGCAGAACTACGATTATGTGCGGATAGACGACTCCGGCGAAAGCGCCGTCCAGCTGGCGATGGAACGTGGCGCGCTGGCACACGCCTCGCTGCGTCAGACTTCGGACCAGAGCACACGTCATTCGAAGTACGAGCGAGGCGTGCTGACTTCCGACCTCGCCACACCGGAAGAGACATCCCGTTCAACGGAGCTGCTCTCGTTGCTCGAGCCGCTCATTGACAAGGGCGACGCCGCGCGCAATAGCGCCGAATGGCAGCAGGCGCTTTCCCGCGTTCATCGAATGATCTTGCTGAACGCGTCGAAGTAAGGCGGCTCATTCGCGCGCCGGGAAATATGCATGCCGCATTAGCCGGTCATCGGCGATGAACCGCCACTCGACGCCTCGCGTAAAATCGTCAACAATTCGCGAACCGAAAGAAATGGCCGGAAGGACGGTATTGGATGACGAGGGCGTTAGGCTACCTTCATGAAGTTTGGTATTGCCCGGACGATGCTACGTCGTGATTGGGGCGTACTGGCTGCAACACCATTATTCGGGTTGCATTTACGCCAAGAGTGATCACTGGTTCGGCGTGATCAACCTCCTGTTCCTGCTGGCGATCGTCGTCATTCCTTATCCAATCCGCGTCTGGTGCTTCCACCTCGGCACGGGTTTCGAGTCCGCCGCGTCAGTGACCCTTGTTGCCGGTCTTGCCCTGACCGCCTGCACGTGGATGGCGAAGTGGTTCTACGCAATGCCGGGCCGCCGGCTGATGGACGAACGGCTCGCGCCCGATTTCCTCCAGCAGATGACACGTCGCTACGGCGTCGCGACGCTGCTCCAGATCGCTGCAATTCCCGTCGTCATCGCGGCGTCGCGCATCGGAGTGGCCATTGCACTGCTGTGCGTCGCCTTCTTTCTGCTGCCACAGCCCACGCCGCGCTACAAGCCCAGAGAGGAGCCGAGCGAGGCTGAGAAATTGAACAAGTAGCTATTGCGCGAGGTGAATCCAAAAACATTGACGCTGCGATGCCGCTCAGAACGCCATGAACAGACTGCGCAACACGACTTGCGCGTCGGTGAAGTTCTTCACATCGTCCATGACTTGCTGTGTTTTAGGGCTCGCCAGCGCGTCATGGACGCCTTGTTCCGAGGAAAAGGTGTAGACGCCAATGGATTTCCAGCCATCGGCTTCAGCGTAAGGAAAAAACGCCTCCGCAGATTGCATCCCGTACTCTTCCCAGCATGAGCGCGCCAGGTTGAAGTGATCATTCGCGTAGTAATCCCGATCGAACTTCGTGTTGGCGTCGCCGGTGCAGACCACGATCATCTTTGTCATATGCCTTTCTCTCTCCATTACCGTCATAAGGGCAACGTCGCCCGGCCCGCCATCGTTGTAGGGGGAGGGCTTTTCTGGACGCTCTGATAGATTTTGCCGTGGGTGCAACGCCCAGGGAGGTCAGTTGTCCTCTCAGGACATCCACTCAGGCGCTGATGCCGCCATCGACGAGAATGCCGGAACCGGTCACATAAGCGGCACCAGGTCCGGCAAGGAAGGCGACTGCCTCGGCAACCTCCCAGGTCTTGCCATAGCGGGCAATTCCCAGGTTCGGAAGAATGGAAGGCGCGAGCGGGCCGTCGGCGGGATTCATGTCGGTGTCGATCGGGCCGGGGCGCACCAGATTGACGGTGATGTCACGAGGGCCCACTTCACGCGCAAGACCGCGGGTGAAGCTCTCCATCGCCGATTTGGTGGCCGAATAGACGGCTATGCCAGGAAACGGGACAGACAGGCCTGCGTTGCTGCCGATAGTGATGATGCGGCCGCCGTTTGGGAGGTGCTTCAGCGCAGCCTGGGTCGCCACGAAGACGCCGCGCACATTGACGTTCAACTGCAGATTCATCTCCTCCAGCGACTGCTCGGAGAAGGGGCCGGCGATGAGGACACCAGCGTTGTTCACCAGGATGTCCAACCCGCCAAGATCGGCGACGGCCTGTTCGACCGCGGTCTGCGTGGCGTCCGGGCTGCCGGCATCGGCCTGGATGGCGACGGCCGTGCGGCCCAGGGCGCGGATTTCAGCGGCGAGCGCCTCGGCCTTTGCGGCCGATTTCTCATAGGTGATCGCGACGTCGGCGCCGTCTTCGGCCAGCTTCAGTGCGATGGCCGCGCCGATGCCACGTGCTGCACCGGTCACAAGCGCGCGCTTGCCGGCGAGAGGAAAGGTGGAACTGTTCATGGCAAGAATTTCTATGTTTGGATAATTTCGTATCGATCTTGATTCTTCATGATTCCCGGAGTCTCCAACTTAGTCCGGCTGCCAGTGCCAGTGACGCGCCTATGGCCAATGAAGCCACCGCAAAGCCCAGCTGCACGTCCTGAGCGCTTGCACCATCAGGCGCGATCGCGATGAATAGACCGCCGAACAAGGCGACGCTTACTGCAGCGCTGATCTGCAACGTAGCGCTTACCAGGCCCGAGGCCAGCCCCGCCCAACGTGTTTCCACATGGTCTACGTTCAGGCGCACTAGCGCAGGAAGGGCGATACCTTGCCCGGCGCCAATCAAAAACAACGGCAACGCAAGCCACGACGACGCACCGGCGAACGCCAGCGCTGCGACCATGATCAGACCGAGCACCTCCAGACCCATGCCAAACGCGGCAGTGCGTGTGCCTATACGCCGGGCGATGTACGGGCTGCACAGTGGACCGAGGAAGAACCCGATGCCGAGCGGCACGATGGCCAAGCCGGCCGTCAACGCGTCGTGACGCAGGCTGGCCTGTTCATACACGGCAAACACCAGGAAGAACGCAGCGAGCGCGTAGAAGAAGAACGTTGACGCCAAGCTTTGTCGCAACTTGCGCACGGCTAGAAGCGAGGGCAGAACGAGAGGAGTTCTGCCGGCGCGCTCCTGTGCCTTTTCATACTGCCAGAAGGCCCATAGCAATGGCATGCTCAGGATCAGCGGCGCTATGCACCACCACGGCCAGCGGTGTTCTTGCCCTTCGATGAGCGGAACCACGAGCGCCAGCAAGCCAACCGCGAGCATCAACGCCCCTGGCACGTCCAGGCGAGGCGAACGCTCGGCTCGGCTTTCACGCAGCAGCATCGTTGCAGCTGGAACGGCAACGATGATGATCGGCAGGTTGATCAAAAATACGCTGCGCCACCCCAGTCCCCACGGACTGGCGGAAACCAGCATTCCCCCCAGCAGCTGACCGCCCACAGAGGCCAGGCCGAATGTCGCGCCGTATAGACTCAACGCGCGATTCTTTTCTCTTTCCGGGAAGATGGCGTGTATCGAGGCCAATGATTGCGGTGCCATGATCGCTGCGGAGATCCCTTGCAGCAGCCGGCCGACGACAAGCATGTCCGACGACGGTGCCAGGCCACACCACGCCGAAGCGACCCCAAAGCCGAGCATGCCAGCGATGAATACGCGCTTCCGGCCATAAAGATCGCCGAGGCGACCGCCCAGGATCAGGGTGACGGCATAGGCCGCGGCGTACACCGAGATCACCAACTGCGAGACATCTGAAGATGCTTGCAGGCCCGTACGTATGGTAGGTAGCGCCACGTTGACGATGAAGAAGTCCAAAGGTGGCAGCAGCGTGCCGGTCAACAGCACTGCCAGGGCGAGCCAGCGCCGGGAGTCGGAGGCTGCTGTCCCAGTGATAACAACCTGCCGGGCTTCGGTATTCATATCTTGAGGTTCCAGATCAGACTGGCTTGGGATTGGCGCGCAGTCGGTTCGCGGGGACATCCGTTTATCGAGCCGTATAGTGCTCCGAACAACATTGTTCGAATACTGACGTCCATGTATATTTGCCGTGCAATTTTGTACGGAGATCGGGCATGGAATGGAACGACGTTCGCATCTTCCTGGCAGTAGCTCGCAGCGGGTCCTTCGGCGAGTCCGCCCGGATGCTGGATGTGAGCCATCCGACAGTGGGTCGGCGAATCAAGGTGCTTGAGGACGAAGCGAAGCAGCCGCTTTTTCGTCGGACAAAGGACGGACTCGTGCTCACGGACGCCGGGGACACCGTGCTCGCGCTGGCGGAATCCATGGAGGATGCCGCGCTGTCCATGGAAAGGCGTCTGAGCGGCAACAACCAACGCCTCGAAGGCATCCTGCGGATCTCATCGGCGGACTGGTTTGCCGGCTATGTACTGGCTCCCGTCCTGGCCGAGTTGACGCGCCGTCATCCCGCTGTCGTGCCGGAAGTGATTGCAAGCTATCGACTACTCGATCTCTCACGTCGTGAGGCGGACGTCGCCTTTCGCATCGTGCCGTTCAGCGAGCCGGATATTGTTCAGCGCCGTCTAATGCGAATTCAATATGGCCTCTATGCGTCGGCGGCAACCGCACAGGCGTTGCAGGACGATCCGGCATCCGTAGGGCTCATTCTCATGAATACCGCGCAGTCGCACTTTCCCGACGTCAGTTGGGTGCTGGAAAGGTTCCCGCTTTCACGACGAGCCTTCACAAGCACAAATCGAACGGTCCAGGCACAGATGTGCCTGAGAGGGGTAGGTATTGCGGTGCTGCCAAGGCCACTTGGCGATGCAATCTCCGGATTGCATCGCATCGACACGCCCGATCAACCTCCCATGCGGGATTTGTGGGTTGGCTATCATCAGGACCTGCGACACATGGATCGCTTGCGCGCGATGCTGGATATCGCCGAGACGATGCTGTCGGATTCGATGACTGCAGCCCAGTGAGTAAACCGATCACGATGCTGCACTGATAGGTGGCTCAAGCCCGCCGATTATTTGTTGCCGAGTCGGCTGAACGCGTCGACGCGCGAGTACGCCCGCATTTGGGCCAATGAGCTCGTAGGTGAATAACTACGGGTACTGCAGGATGTTGATGATCGTACCGTCGGGGTCTCGAACCATCGTCGACCGTAAGCCGTCTGCAGAGAGAGGCTTGAGTTTCCATTCGAAGACCGCGCCTTCATTCTCGAGGTGAGATGTGACGGCTTCGAGGCTCGATGTGCGAAAAACGATCGCCTTCGCCCCGGTCCGGTCGATGTGCGGCCCCGGCACAATATCCGCGTCCGGATTGCGAACGGTCGTTGCACGCGAAAGAAGTTCGATCCGTATGTCGTCTCTTTCGAGAATCTGGAAATCGGCCTCGAGTGGTTCGATGTAGGTCGAGTATCCTCGACGAAACCCGAAGAGGCGCCCGTACCAGTCTGCGGATCGATTGATGTCAGTCACCGAGACAGCGACGTTATCGAATTCAATCAACTGCTGCGTCGGCAAGCCTGATTTGCTTAGATCAGTCATTCATATTTCTCCACAGGTGGTGCGTCGCGTCACTCGCGACCGCGCACGCTACGAGTCGGTGTGTTTGCGACGGTGCCGGCTTGCGATTTCTTCGTTCGACCACTCGAGAGCTTTGCGACGCGGCCTTCGGGCTCCTTCGATCGTGCGTTCGTGCCGGTTTCGTTCCGCACCAACTCACGTATGCCCGCCGCCGCGAAGCGCACGAGGTCGGAATAGTGCGCCGTCGACTTCCTGGCGCGGTCCCGTGCACCCAGTCGCATCGCCCGGCCATTGAGTGCATGGGCCTGCTGCCGCGCTCCCACCGAAAACAGATACGCCCACACCGCCTGCTCGCGTGCAATGCCAGGCAAGACCGTATGCAGGGCGTCGATGAATCGCTCCGCGATCGGGTCATAGTAGGTTTCGCGAATGCGCCGTGAACGCTCGTCGCTGCCGAGACTGACGGACGCGACGAGTTGCACGTAAAGCGCGAGATTCACCGCATCCTCGCCATGAAAAATTTCCGACAGCGGGGTGAAGGCGATCGTCAGCACGTCTTCGACGGTCGCGGTGCTTTCGCTCGCGAACAGGGCGTCGAGCAGCTTGCCACGGTGCTGATTGATCGCCGACGACCGTCGCTCGAACACGGCCTCGTAGAGCTTGTCCTTGGTCGCGTAGTGATAATGCACGAGCGCCTGCGCGACGCCCGCTTCCTCTGCGATGTTCCGCATGCTCGCGCCGGCGTAGCCGTGCTCACCGAACACCCGTTCGGCCGCATTCAGGATCGCGGAGAGGCGGGTGCCCGGCGCGTGCTCTGGTTCCTGAACACTGTTGCCCGTGCGTGCCGACACCTTCTTTTCGCGTTCTGTCTTCATCCAGGCGACTCCCTCACCGTACTATTCGATCGATCAGTCAGTATATCGCGATCCTCATACGACGCGATATACCAGGCAGCCCACACCGTTATCCGAGAAATTCCGGTTCAGGCAGTCCTTTCACGCCGGGACGTACCGCGAGCACATTGCCCGCGAGCGGTTGCTGCGCGAGTTCCTTCTCGCTCATGCGCCGGCGCGCCGTAGTGATAAAGAGGGTGTCGAGATCGGGACCGCCGAAGCACAGGCTGCTCACGCGTCGCACCGGGAGATTGATGACCATGTCGATTCGTCCGCGCGGGTCGTAGCGCGTGACGCACCAGCCGTCCATGTTCGCGCTCCAGAAGCACCCGTCGGCATCGATGGTCGAGCCGTCGCAGATACCACGTCCGAGCGGAACTTCGGCGAACTTGCGGCGGTTATAGATGGCGCCGTCGACGGAGTCGTAGTCGAACACGTCGATCTGGCAACTGAACGAGTCGGTCATGAACATCAGGCGGTTATCCGGGCTAAAGCTCAGCCCGTTGATGCACGTGATGCCTTCCATGATGAGTTTCGGCTTCAGATCGGGATCCAGCCGGAACAAACGTCCGCGTGGGGTGTAGGCGGCCGCTTCCACGGTGCCCGACCAGTAGCGGCCGTGCCTGTCGCATTTGCCGTCATTGAAACGGTTCTTCGGACGCTCGGCATCGGGACGCGCAACTTCGGTCAGCTCACCGGTTTCGGGCGAGAAGAAGTAGAAGCCCGAGCGCATGCCTACGATCAGGCCGCCTTTGGCGCGCAGGCCGATGCTGCCGATCTCTTCCTGCATCAGCCAGCTCTTCTTGGCGCCGCTTGAAATGTCGAGGCGATGGATCGATTGACCGATCCCGTCCACCCACCAGAGAAGTTGCGTTTTCTCATCCCAGATGATCGACTCGCCGAGCACATCGGGCGTGGAATCGACCACATCGATGACCGAACCTACCATATCGATCGGTCTGGTAATACTGCTGACAGTCATGCTGCCTCCTTGATTTGTGAAGTGATGCAGATAGGAAGAATCGGGTCCCGCTCAGGCGGCCACTTCTCTCATGCGGGCGATGCCTTCCAGCGCGAGTCCGTATCCGAGCACGTCGTGCAGTCGTGCTTTCAGTTCCTGGTTCAGGCAGGTGCGTGTATAGCGTCGCACGAGACGCGGCTGCTTGAGCATCAGCCTGGCGAGTTCGCGGGCGCGCGGCAAAAGTTCGGCCGACGGCAGCACTTCGTTCACTAATCCCATTTCGAGCGCCGCGCTGGCGGGAATGCTCTGACCTGTCAGAAGAAAGTAATGGCCGCGCGCGCGACCCATCAGCAGCGGCATGATCAGATGCATGCCGTCGCCCGGCACCATGCCTCCCTGGAAGTGTGCGGTGTCCTGGATCGTCGCGGTGTCGGATGCGAGCACGATGTCTCCGAGCAGCGGGATCTCTGCATGCCGCACGGCCGGGCCGTTGATGACGCTGATCACCGGCGCCTCGATGTTGAGCAGGTTGATGAGCAGATGCTTCGCTTCCCAGTAGATCGGATCGTAGACCGTGGGCGTCATCGAATTGCGGTTCTGATGCATGCCGGGCGCAATGGCCGGTCCGCTGAAGGCATCACCCGTGCCGGTCATGATCACGACCTCGTTGTCCCGATCGCGTCCTACATCGAGAAAAGCCTGCTCGAACTCGCGATGGGCTGTCAGATTCCATACCAGTGGCTCGCCGTGCGTGTGGAAGTGCATCTCCAGTACGCCATCGGTACGTGTCATGCGGATGGTCTCGAATTTGTCTGAGTACTCGTTGAAGGTGCTCACGGCTCTTTCCTCTGATGAAGGTTGAAAAGTCCCTCTGACGCCTGTCGCAAACGTGTCGCTGTTCGCGAGGCGAGGTGTTCAGCTGCCGATACTACGCCTGACTGATCGATCAGTCAACAAGGGAAAGTCCCCGGCGAAATCGACCATGTTTCGGGTTGACCGGAAGTTGGCTCGTCGGCTACTGTGCTGACTGTTCGATCGATCAGTTTTCGGCGCGAACGTTCCGCCGCCTTCGGGCGCGCCCCCCAAAAAGAGCAGACGCCGCCGGACCATCTGCGCGCCGACAGGCTCAAGGAGACAGCCTCATGAAACGCTTTCCGTCATTCACGTGCCGTTCCATTCCACTTCATTGAGAGGGTCATCATGTCGCGCAAAATCGCTCTCGATGTACACGCCCCCGCTCAGGTAACGGCCCCGGAAGACGCGCAGCGCGCGCTTTACCTCAAGGTCGCGATGCGGCTCGTGCCGCTTCTGATCGTCTGCTATGTGATCGCGTATCTGGACCGCATCAACGTCGGCTTCGCGAAGCTGCAGATGCAGGACGCGCTCGGCTTCAGCGATGCCGTGTACGGACTAGGCGCGGGAATATTTTTCATCGGCTACTTTCTGTTCGAAGTGCCGAGCAATCTGCTTCTGCAACGCATCGGCGCACGTAAGACCATCACGCGCATCATGGTCCTATGGGGTCTCACCGGCTGCGCAATGGCGACCGTATCGAGCCCGACCGCGTTCTACGTACTGCGCTTTCTGCTCGGCGTGTTCGAGGCGGGCTTTTTTCCCGGCGTCGTCTACTTCCTGAGTCAATGGTTCCCGCGCAACCGTCGCGGGCAGATTCTCGGTCTCTTCATGACCGGATTTCCGATCGCGGGGATGATCGGCGGCCCGGTGTCTGGTTGGGCGATGTCGCGGCTCGCGGGCGTTGCGGGTCTGGCGGGCTGGCAGTGGCTCTATATCGTGGAAGCGGCGCCGGCGGTGCTGCTTGGCATCGTGACCTGGTTCACCCTTTCGGACGACATCGAGCGAGCGAAATGGCTCACCGAACCGGAGCGCGACACCTTGCGCCACGCACTGCGCGACGACGGCCGCGAAGCCGACGCGGAACACGCCGCGCAGTTGCGGCAGGTCATCGCCGACCCGAAGGTGTACGTGATCAGCTTCGCCTATTTCACCTTTATTTGCGGCACTTATGCGCTGAGCTTCTGGGTGCCGACGGTACTGAAGAGCGCAGGCGCGACGAGCGTGGAGCGCATTGGCTGGCTCTCGGCCATTCCGTACGGCATCGCCACGATCGGCATGGTGCTGATCTGCCGCAACTCGGACAGGCTTCTCGAACGTCGCTGGCACGGCGCACTGGCGGCCCTGGCGGGCGCGACCGCACTTTCACTGCTGCCGCTTCTGGCGCATGATCTGACTGCGACCATCGTGCTCCTGACGATCGCATCGACCACGGTGTTCGTCACGATTCCGCTGTTGTGGTCGCTCGCGTCCGACTATTTCGCCGGGTCGCCCGCCGCTGCTCCGGCGATCGCATTCGTCAACAGCCTTGGTCTGCTCGGCGGTTTCGCCAGTCCGTTCGCGATGGGCTGGCTCAAGACGCTGAGCGGCACACTCAACAGCGGACTTTTTCTGATGACGACACTGCTGGCGCTCGGCGCATGCGCGATGCTCTGCGTGCGCGTGGGACGCCAGGCGAGCCGATGAGCAACCAACGAACGGCGAGGTCCGGGCAATCGGGCCGTCGCGCGACAAACATGGAACAGACTTTCAAGGACGCGTCGCCGGGCAGCCTGCTCGGGGAGAACGTGGCGCGTCTGGACGCAGCGCGCTTCGTTTCGGGGCGCGTCGATTACAGTGCCGATCTCATTCCCGCAGGCGCGCTCCATCTAGCCATCCTGCGCAGCGCTCACGCGTGTGCGACGATCGTCTCGATCGACCTCTCGGGTGCGCTCGCCATGCCGGGTGTCGTCGCGGGCCTCACGGGAGAAGACGCAGCGCGCATGAGCGATGCAATGCCGCCGGCCATGGATCTTCCCGCACAAGGCGCACGCGGGCCTTTACAAAGTCGTTGCCTTGCACTCGAGCACGCGACGTACTTCGGCCAACCGGTCGCGGCGCTCGTGGCGACGTCGGTGCACGACGCGCAAGCCGCGCTCGCGAAGATTCGCGTCGAATACGAAGTGCAACCGGCAACCGCGAACGCGCGCGACGCCCTGCGCGAAGGTGCGCCGGTGGTTCAGCCCGGCTGGGATACGAACCTGTTCGTGCGCGACCGCATTCGTTCGGGGGACGCCGATGCTGCATTCGAGCGCGCGGCGCACATCGCACGAGGGGAACTGACGGTCGGCCCGTCGACCAGTGCACCAATGGAAACGCTGTGCTACGTCGCCCAGTGGGACGCGCACGGCGAACGCTACACGTTGACCGGCACGTTCCAGAACCCTCATACGAGCCGCTGGCTGATTGCAGCGGCCTTGCGTGTGAAGGAGTCGCAGGTCCGCGTGATCGCGCCGCGCATCGGCGGTACGTTCGGGCTGAAGATGGCTGGGCATCCCGAAGAAGTGCTGGTCGCGCTGTTCAGCCGGATCACGAAACGCCCGGTCGCCTGGGTCGAGGAACGGCGCGAAACACTGCTCGCCGGTGCGCGTTCGCAGCATCACAGCTATGAGATCGCGGCGGATGAGCAAGGCAGGCTCATCGGCTGGCGTGACCGCATCATGGTGGATGTCGGCATCATCGGCGCCGGTCATAGCTGGGCGATGGCGCTCGTCACGCCGGCCGTGTTTCCGACCGTCTATACGATTGAGCACTGCGACGTCGAGTGCTCTCTCGCGATCACCAATCGACCGCCCTGGCAAGCCATACGCGGTTACGGCAAAGAGATCGGCAACCTCGTGCTGGAACATGCAATCGATCGGCTGGCCCGGCAAACTGGCATGGATGCAGTCGAATTGCGGCGTCGCAATCTGGTCGCACGGGACGCCTTGCCGCGTTTGCTGCCGTCCGGGCTGAACGTGGATAGCGGCGACTATCCGGGCGGCCTTGAGCAGTTGCTGACGATGTTCGATTACGAGCAATGGCAGGAGCGCGCAAGCGCAGCGCGTACCAGCGAGCGTCGCATCGGTATTGGCATTGCGTTCGAACTAACGCCGGAAGGCGGGGCGCGGCCCGGTAACTTTCCCAATGGATACGAGACATCCACCGTTCGCATGATGCCGTCGGGCGACGTGCAGGTGCTGACGGGCGTGACGTCTCCGGGCAGCGGCAGCGATACCGGCATTGCGCAGATGGTCGCCGGTGAACTCGGCCTGCGCGCGGACCAGGTCAGCGTGATCGAGGGGGACACAGACGTGACGCCGCTCGGCACCGGCAACGCGAGCAGCCGTGCGCTGATGTACGGCGGGACCGCCGCGTATCTCGCCGCGCAGGAGTTGCGCGCACGGCTCTGTCAGTGCGCCGCCAACCTGCTCGGCGGTGCGCCCGAAGACATTTCACTGCGCGACGGTCATGCGTGGCGCGAGTCGAACGGCACGAGGATCGCAGTGGCCGAACTCGCGCTCGGGGCGCATCTACGGCCATTCACCGTGGCAGCCGGCGTGACGCTGCCGCTCGAAGTGACGCGCAGCTTCGCGCCGCAGAATGTGCGCGTGGAGCCGGATGCGCAAGGCCGTATCGCCACATACCCGACGTTCTCATATTCCGTGCATGCCGCGGCGCTCGAACTCGACACGGCGACTGGCAATAGCAGGCTGCTCGACTATGCCGTGGTGCACGACTGCGGCGCAATGGTCAATCCGGCGCTCGTCGAAGCGCAACTTAGAGGGGCGGTCGTGATGGGCATCGGCGTCGCGCTGTGGGAACTGATCAAGTTCGATGAACATCAACGCATGATCACCGATCGCTTCAAGAGTTATCTATTGCCTCGAGCTAACGATCTTCCGCCCATTCGCGTCGGACATCGCGTGACGCTGAATCCGTTTCATCCGCTCGGCATGAAGGGCGCGGGCGAATCGGGGCTAGGCGGTGCGCTCTCAGCGGTGACCAATGCCGTGGCGAATGCACTCGGTGACGACGCGCGCCTGACGCACGTGCCGGCGACGCCGGCGCGCGTGATGGCGTCCCTCGAGGAGCGACGCGCGTGATCGGCCATTACTTCGATTTTCACCAACCGAGGGACCTCGACGAAGCGGCTGCCTTGCTAGCCGCCTTTCGCGAGGATGCCTCGGTGCTCGGCGGCGGCACGATGCTGGTGCCGTCGATGTCGGCGAATCTCGTGTGTCCCGGACATGTCATCAGTCTCGGTGCGCTCCGTCTGGATGAAATCGCGCTCGCCGATATGCATCTGCACATCGGCGCGATGACGACCTATGCGCAATTGCTCGCTTCACCGCTCGTGGCACGCCAGGCGCCGCTGCTTGCGGCGATGGCCGCGCAGGTCACGGGCGGTGCATCGATCGTCAATCAGGGCACGCTCGGTGGGGCAGCAAGCTACGCGAATCCTTCGTCCGACGCACCGGGATGTCTCGCGGCGCTCGAGGCAGAGTTCGAATTGCGCTCGTCACAGGGCGTGCGTCATGTCGCTGCGCGAGAGTTTTTTATCGACGCCTTTTGCACCGCGCGCCGCGCAGACGAGTTTCTCATTGGCGTACGCGTGCCGCGCGACACGACGCTCGTCGCCTGTGAGTATCAGAAGTACAAGGCGAGTGCGAGTTCGTGGCCCATCGTGACCGTTGCGTGCTCCCTGCATCGGGGCGAGCAGATCAGTGTGCGGCTTGCAGTCGGCGCGGCCGGCCGACGGCCGGCGTATCGCCGCTTCGCGATCGACGAACAGGTTTTGCTCGCGCCCGATGCGTTTATCGAGCATGCGGCAACGAGTGCGCAAGATCTTGTCGGCGAAGGCTGGAGCGATGAACTCGCGGACGCGGACTATCGGCGCGCCGTTGTGCCTGGCGTCGTGAAACGGCATTTACGCGTCCTGCTCACGGGAACGAAGACATGAAAGGAACGATCGAGGTGCGGCTCACGCTCAATGGCGAGCCGCGGTCTGAACGAGTGGACTCGCGACTGTTGCTCGTCGAACTCATCCGCGATGCACTCGATGCGAAAGGCACGCTCATCGGATGCCTGACCGGCGATTGCGGCGCGTGCACGGTCTTGATCGACGGCGAGGTAAGGAAGTCCTGTCTTGTGCTTGCGGCGTCGATATCTGGAAACGACGTGCGGACGATCGAAGGCCTCAGCGGAATCGAGGCGCTGCAGGAGGCGTTCATTGCGGAGAACGGGTTCCAATGCGGATTCTGCACGAGCGGCATGCTGATCGCGGCGGCGGACCTCCTGAGGCACAACTCGTCGCCGAGTCACGAAGAGATACGTCACGCGATCAGCGGCAATCTGTGCCGGTGCACCGGCTACGAGAGCATCGTCAATGCGATCCATCGTGCGGCGCATGGCGAGAGTATGCGCGCGCCGGCCGACGACCCAGGCTAGCAGCGTTCTCGCGGTCTACATCACTGTACCGATCGGTCCGCCGCGATAAACGGTGAAGCCGCGAGACCCGCCTGAATCTGGTTTCGGCGCCCGCGACATCACCGGTGCGATGCATCCGATCGACGCCGCCTTTCACGCCTTAGTCACTGGAGAACAGCATGTCGAGAGATGCCACCGTCACGATCTATGTCACCTATGAAGGCAAGGCCGGTGCGCGCTTCGATCGCGCGTATTACGTCGACCGTCATTTGCCCCTTGTGATGCATCACTGGTCGCGCTACGGCCTTGTCGAGGTCGCGGCCTTTTTCCCCGCCGAGCAGCAGGCCGGAACGCTTGCGATCTGCGAATGCAGGTTTCGTGACGAAGCATCGGTCGATGCGGCTTTTACGTCGCCTGAAGCGCCCGCCGTGATGGCCGACGTGACACGCTTCACGGATATTGCACCGCGCCGCGTGCGTGCGACAGCGCTATAACGAGGCACCTGCGAAGCGAACTCGGACGCAGCGCTCACTTCTTTCCTCGGATGGTTCATCGGGCAGTCCAGGCGACGCCCGACACGCGCGTTGGCTGACACGGTTCGTCTGAAACGCAGGCTGAAGCAGCGTCGTCTCATGTTAGGATCGACAAGCTCAATCGTGTGCAACCTTTGTGAACCGCCCCCCGAAACCGAACTGATCCGCATGCCCATCAATTATCTTCGCGGTTTCACGGCGCCTGAGCGCAGCGACGTCGCGAATCGTCGCCTCGGGCGATCGCTCGCGTTCGTCGCTGGAGCAGCCAACGCTGGCGGATTCCTCGCTGTGGGTCAGTACACCTCACACATGTCCGGCATTGTTTCGTCGCTTGCTGATAACGTCGCGCTTGGCGACATTGATGTGGCTGTGGCGGGATTGAGTTCCTTGTTGTCCTTTCTGGTCGGCGCGGCCACGTCAGCGATCCTGATCAACTGGGGGCGACGCAGGCGCTTGCAGAGCCAATACGCGATGCCGTTGATGCTCGAGGCGTCGCTGCTTCTGATCTTCGGTGTTCTCGGCTCGAATCTCGAATCGCACCACGTGCTCTTCGTGCCGGCTACGGTCTGCCTTCTCTGCTACGTGATGGGACTGCAGAACGCTATGATCACGAAGGTTTCAAAGGCGGAAATCCGGACGACACACGTCACTGGTCTCGTGACCGATATTGGCATCGAGCTTGGTAAGCTGTTCTATTGGAATGTCGGGGCAATGCCCGGCAACCTGGTCTGCGGAGATCGGCAGAAACTAAAGCTTCTCGGATCGCTGTTACTGTCGTTCCTGGTAGGTGGACTTACTGGCGCAGTAGGCTTTAGACACCTGGGATTTGCGTCGACCGTTCCCCTTGCGATCGTCCTTGTTACTCTCGCCGTTGTCCCCATCGTCGACGATGTGCGTGGTTATCGAGGTTAGGCGAAACGCGAGGCTGCATCGCTTGACAGGTTTCTGCATTCGCACGCGAAGCGGACGCAGATCAGCGGTAATTGATCGACGAATCAGGTCGGAGAGCGCCTATCGCTTCGGTTGTCAGCGGACATAATTACTATGCGAAGTCCGATCGGATGTGAATCAGCGGCGGCAGAGAATCCAGGTGGAGGGAGCTGCAGGAGATTTACAGGGACTTCGCCCAGCCGTTGGAGGTGGGCGCTCTTGCCAGGAAGCTGGAATGAGCTTGCGGACTTTTCACGCGAACTTCCGCGCTGTCACGCTGACTTCGCCAATCGACCAATCCGCCGCCTCGCCATCACGACGAAAGCCAGCCGCGCCCGATAGGCCATGCCAACAGCTTCCTATACACCGCTATGAGACCGCGAGTCAGTGCAGCGCCAGACATCTTCCATAGCGGAGCGACCAGCGCATAGGCTATGCATGCAACGGCGACAGCGCCTGCCATGTCCAGCGGAAAATGCACTCCGACAAACACGCGCGCCCATGCCACGGCCAGACCCGCGAGCAACATCGACAAACCGTAGCGGCGCTCGCCGGCGAGCAGCAAGGTCAAGGCACCGCTTGCCAACACGGTCACGTGGTCGCTCGGAAACGATGAATCTGGCGCGTGCTCGATAAAGGTATGGCCCAAGCCGATCATGAATGGCCGCGGATGCATCCACCCAAGACCGATCAGCTGATTGATGCCGAGCGCCAGCAGAACCGCGCAACACACTCGCACTGCGGCGGCGCGTCGACGTTCGCCGCCCGAGAGCCACAACGCGGCGAGCAAAAGCGGCACGAGATAGATCACGTCATCGGCGATAAAGCGGGCTACGTCGATAAGCCAGACGGGCGCCGACGGTGTCGCGTTGATCGACAGAAAGAGTGCGCGGTTCAGCGCTTCCAGTGCATTCATCGGTCTAGATCGCAGTGAAAATTAGTCGATCTTAGCCGCCAAATCTTATGGGAAGCTTAGGGCGTCACCAGTACAGTTTCGTGGTCCGGCGAGCCCCCGGTGTCCGGCCGCGTGCTTCATCACATTAAACGGGTTTATGATTCGGTCTCCTACGGGAAAAGCGCGATATCGAGTTGTTCGGGCTTTCGGTACCAAATCAACTGCGTCGAACACATACCGACAGGTTGCCAACGGTCGATCAGAGACATCCTTAAGAAAACCTTAAGCAAACCTAACGCTCGCACGCAATTAATTCTTGTGCAACCGGGAAAAATACAGCTAGTTGTAAGTCAACGTTCACGGACTCGACGCAAACACGTTACACAGTGATGGTCCGGCAGGTTGTTCTGTTACCCATCAATAAGGACGAGACATGAACCGAAGAAGACCGCAGTGGCCGTTGCAAAACGTGTTCTCCACTGTAGCCCTGACGCTGGCAGTATCTTGCGCAGCGAATGCATCTCCCGCTGAGGACCATCATCGCGGGCAAGACGGCGATCACGGCAGGCACAATGAGGTCGAACATGTGCTTCTCATCAGTTTCGACGGTTTGCACGAACAAGACGTAGCGCGATGCATCGCTTCTAACTCGTGTCCCAACATTGCGCTTCTTGCAAAGGCCGGCACCACTTATACGGATGCTCATACGCCGGGTTTGTCGGACTCTTTTCCGGGGCTCGCCGCACTAGTTACCGGTGGGTCGCCTAAGAGCGCAGGGCTTTTCTACGACGTGTCATACGACAGAACGCTATACGCGCCTTCGGATTCGACGTGCAGCGGTCCGCAAGGCTGGAACGTCGTATTCGATGAGACCACCGGCATTGACGCCGAGAATGGCGGCGCACTGACGCATCTCGATGGCGGTGGCGGATTTAATCCACAGGCTATCCCTCACGCAAAGATCGGTGGCGTCTGCAAGCCCGTTTATCCGCACGATTATGTGAAGACCAACACGGTCTTCGAAGTCGTCAAACAGAACCTTCCAGGTGCGCGCACGGCCTGGGCGGACAAGCACGCATGGGGCTATGACTGGTTGAACGGCCCGTCTGGGCGCGGCGTCGACGATCTCATGCGAACCGAAATCAATTCGATCGACCCCGCGACCGGCACCGACTACACGGACGTCTATAGCCATACCGAGAAATTCGACGATTTCCACGTCGCGGCAATCATCAATCAGATCGACGGAAAGACATCGAAGGGCGATGCAGCGGCCAGTGTGCCTGCCGTGCTCGGCACGAACTTCCAAACGCTAAGCGTCGCACAGAAGGCGCCGGTGGCGAAGGGTGGTGGCTATCTGGACGCGAGCTTCACGCCCGGCCCGCAAGTTGCGGCGGCCATCGCGTACATCGACGCATCCCTCGGTCGAATGGTGGCCGAATTGAGGCAGCGCGGCCTCTATCAGTCCACCGCGATCATCGTCACATCCAAGCACGGGCAGTCGCCCACGGATCACTCGAAGCTCGTGAAAAACGGCGACACGCTGTCGAAGCTCCTTGAATCGAGCAACTATTTCGATCCGGACGGCAACATTGGACAGGCGAACACCAAAAGCGGCAACCTCAACGACGGGACAGGACTCACGGGTACGGGTTTCATACAGACCGACGACGTCGGGCTCGTGTGGCTGCGCGATCAGAGTCAGCTCACCGCCGCCGTCAAGACGCTCAAGGACAACCTGAGTTGCAATGCGCCAGGGATTTGCGCGGACGGCCCGCAGGCATATATTCTGTACGGCCGTCCGCTCGCCGCGCGCTTTGGCGATCCAGCGGGTGGTCGAACCCCGGACATCATCGTTCAGCCGAACCCCGGGGTCATCTACACGACGAGCACGAAGAAGGACGAGGAGCACGGAGGCAACGCGCCGGATGACAGCCACCTGGGCCTTGTCGTCTATATGCCTGGCGCGCCGGGTGCAGGCCGGGAGGTCAGTGAGCGCGTGCAGACAACCCAGGTCGCGCCGACGATTCTGCGCTTGCTCGGGCTCGATCCGAAGCTGCTCAATGCAGTGGTAATGGAGGGCACGCAGCCGTTGCCGGGTTTCGACGCGCGAAGGTTCTAGACGGTTCTGCTGCGGACGCCGCGCGCGGCGTCCGCAGCCGCCGGGAACAGTAACGGTCCCCAACCACAGGCAATCGCCAGCGCGCCGTTGGCGATTGGTCTCGCAGCAGTGCGGGTCCGTTCATTCCGGTGTTGATTTGCACTGAATCCTGACCCCCGTGGGGGTGCGGCTATTTTCTTGGACTGAGTTATGCCGCGATTCCAAGACTTTGCCGGTATTCGACGGGGCTGAGGAAGCCGAGCGAGAGCTTGATCCGTTTTGCGTTATACCAGCGGATGTACGAGT
>Ga0307412_10000297_pt1 | contig 31531 bp, 25 predicted proteins | sample DK1Cmetagenome_3_FD_203823 | JGI IMG/M metagenome (GOLD analysis project Ga0307412, IMG submission 203823) | Maize rhizosphere microbial communities from greenhouse at UC Davis, California, United States - DK15-C-1 | ecosystem: Host-associated > Plants > Roots > Rhizosphere > Soil | place: USA...
CCGTTTTGGCGCGCAGTTGATCGTCCGTCAATTGCTCGATCTGCGGCTCGAGCGCATTGATCGCCGCGACGGTCTTTTGATATTGCTTGACTAGCCGCTGGTTGCGGCTGCCAAAAATCTTCTGTAGAAAACCGGTGGTCATCGGATCGGTGTCTGCGTCGCGGCTTCGGCTGGTCGCGGCGTGCGGTTAAAAGCACGCGCGCTCCGGGGTCGGAATGGCCTCGGCGGCTTAGTCCAAGAGTGAATTGTCGGGTAGCCCGACCTTCTTACGAAGATCGGGCCCCCCGAGAACCGTACGTGCGAGTTTCCCCGCATACGGCTCAAATCTACAAACAAAGTTCTGTCTACGACAGAACCGGCTTAGTTACTACAAGTTTACCAACGTGTACCTGCTGGTGACAGTGCGGGTGAAGCAAGACCCGGTTGGACAACTTGTCTGACCCGCCATGCATCCGATATTCCAGATGATGGTCGTGCCAGCCTGTTTCGTCCGTCAAGGCACAGCCGCAGTGCGCACACAGCCCGCTCTGCGACATGTACAGCTTTGCCCACTGTTTCCGGTAGCGCATCGAATCCCACAGACGCGTCTGCCGCAGTTGCTCGCCATATTGCTCCCACTTCGGATCAAAGGGATTGAATTCTCCTTGGATCTTCTTGTGTCTCCTGATCGCCGTACCGCTGAGTTGGTACAACTCCATCAGGCCCCAACTGCCATCGTCTCGAACCGTCCGGACCGCAAACACCCACTGTCGAGCGTCGATTGAGTGGAAGTACTTCTGTCGCACCCAACTGCTGCTCTTTCGGGGATGTCGCCGCTTGGACCACCACCAGAGCCTCCGGAACACCAGATGCTCCATGTGGGTGTACGCCTTTTTGGCCGTAACCGGATGGTGATACTGCGCCCATCCGCGCAACATTGGATTTAGCAGTCGGATCATCTCCTCCTGCTTCACCGTCTTGTTGCTGCGAATCGTTTCCGCCACCTTGCTGTAGAACGCTTTCGCGTTCTTCTTGCTCGGTTTGATGAGCATCTTTCCGGAGTACTTTCGGAAATTCCACCCAAGGAAATCGAAGCCGTCGTCAATGTGAGTGATCCGCGTCTTCTCCTCCGATAACTGCAGCCCCCGAACCGCAAGGAATGCCTCTACCCAAGGTCGGACTTCGCACTCCAGCAACTCACGCGAGTCGCCGGTGATTACAAAGTCGTCCGCGTACCGCACCACATTCACTTTGAGCCTTCGAGCTTTCATGATCCCTAGTTTTGCACCGAGGTGCACTTCCAGTTCTCGCTCCAGCCCATTCAGCGTTACGTTTGCCAATGTCGGGGAGATGATTCCTCCCTGCGGCGTACCGGCCTCAGTCGCCTCTAGCTGCCCCTTATAAATCAGGCCAGCCTTCAACCATTTCCGGAGGATTACTCTGTCCATCAGGACATTGTTTTCCAACCAGTCATGACTGATATGGTCAAAGCATCCCTTGATATCCGCTTCGAGGACCCATTTGGCAGAAGCCTTTTGGGACATACAAACGCGGATTTGGGCCATCGCATCAGCTGTCGAACGATTTAGCCTGAACCCGTAGGAATTCAGGTCACTCGTCGATTCCGATACTGGCTCCAAAGCCAGCAGATGCAGAGCTTGCATCGCCCTGTCCCGCATGGTCGGAATGCCCAGAGGGCGTTCCTTCCCATTGGCCTTGGGGATAAAGACTCTCCGTAATGGCAGAGGCTTGTATCCGCGCCGCTTCAACCTGCCGATGGCTTCCCACCGGCTGTCAGGCGAATCCCATAGCTCGCGATCGACTCCAGCCGTTCGCGCACCCTGGTTTTGCGTAACACGTCGTACCGCATACAGCTTCGCAGACAACGTGCGAGTTAGCATCCGTTGCAGGGCTTTCACCCTACGCCAGTCACCTTCCCGCGTCGCCTTCGCAATTCGAATCTGCATCCCTCTCACGTTCCGCTCAACCCGTCGCCAATCTACGGCGTACCAGTTGTCCGGCGCGCGGGAAAGCGCAGATCCGGTCTTTCGACCAGATACTTTCATGCTGCTCTCCTCCCTGGAAAAGTCCCCAGACAGAAGGCGCATCTCCCCCAGCGGGGTAGATACACCCCGCTGGGGAACAACAAAACTCAATGCAGGCGCATGCACCTGCATCTGACCAAGTTACAGAGGGTAGTCAGCCGTCTTGCGACGGTAGACCAGACGGAAGTCTGCCCGCTTTCGCGTGGGGTGATGTTCCAACCCCTATCCGAGCCATTACAGCCCGGCTTTCGCTTTTTCCGTCCTCCCATACCTGCACAATCAACAGCGTCCCTTGCGGTTCGCCTGCCAGCCTTACTGCGCTGGCAACCATACAGGCTTACCACGTTCCCGGCATGTCACACGACTGACTTAGGTTCTGCCTATTCCCCGGCGGTATCACGAACGACGTAACCCGAGATTCGAGCGGGCTATCCAACCGCATACCTTTTGGTTAGTGCCTATCAGCAGCTTTGGCACACAATGCTAACGAGGTTTATCAGCAGTTCACTTCCGTTAACCCTATCAGCCAGCCTAGCGCCTTACCCCCTTGCTGCTAGGAGTATCCAGACCGCTCCTCGCGGAACCAATCTGCCCGAAACGTCCGGGGGCTACATTGTCAGAAGAGCTTCACACGCCACCGTTGCCAGCGACGCATGTCTTCCTAGGCTACTGCTGGTCGTACAGCAGGTTCACTACCCTCGTCGTCCAGCAAACGAGGTCGAACAATGACACACCGAGCTTTTCGCTCGTATCGTTTAGCGAAACCCTTGCTTGAAGGCGAGGGAATTGCAAACATCACCCCGCCCTGTCGGCGGAGGTGAAGCCGCTGACTGGGCGGGACCTGACGGTAATCAGGCCCATGCAACAAGGTTCCCGGCTGATTGCTCCGGTTTCCAATTTCACTACAAGGATGCTTCCCAGAGGGTTGCATCTGCTTCCTAAAGTGCGGCCCACAAGGGGGCCGCCTGCGGAGGGCATGGTGAGTTGCCTCAATAACCCTCTAGTCGATGCTCCGTAACGTGGAGCAGTCGGACACGAGCGTGCGTGTCGCACCGAATCGGGCATTTTAGCACGCGCCCCCGCCCGCGCCTGTGTCCGCGGCGCGACTTCGGCGGGGCAGCAACGCCCGTCGCGCGGAGCTTCGGCGGCGTGCATACGGGCGCGTCGCGGGGCATCTCGCACGGTACAATCGCGACGTGTGCGCACATCGGGTGCGAACGCGCCCTCACTGTCAAACATGAGCCGTTTTCCTTCCTTTTCAAGGCCGCCGCCCAAGCAGTTCAACGTGCGCCGGCCGCAGCCGGTCGCCGAGGTGCTCAGGCGCACCGACGCGTTTGCCGCGCTGCGCGCGGGCGTCGAGCAGATCGCCGCGCTCGAGAAGGACTTGCGCGAGCTGCTGCCCGATTATCTGGGATCGAGCGTGGAGCCGGGCTTCATCAAGGAAGGCGTGCTGTCGCTGTTCGCCGCGCATAACGCGCTGGCGGCGCGACTGCGCCATCTCGAGCCGCGGCTTTTGTCGGATTTGCAGCAGCGCGGCTGGCCGGTCAATGCGCTGCGCATTCGGGTGCGGCCGCAGCCCGTCAAGGAGCCGCCGCAGCCCAAGCAGGCGCGCATGACACCGGCCGGCGCCGATGCGCTGCATGCGTTGAGCGAATCGCTCGCGCCGTCGCCTCTACGCGAAGCGTTGGCGAAGATGGCGGCGCGGCATCGGAGAAATCGTTGAACAAAAAATAAGCGGCTCACATGAGCCGCTTATTTTTCGTACGCCCGCTTCGGAAGTTTCACCGAAGACTTGACGCGAATTCCCTACGCAAAAGCCGTCTGCGTCTCGTATGCGAAGCCGCGCGGCGCCTTTTGCGTGTCGTCGAACGTGACGATCTCGTACGAATCTTCGTGCGCCAGCAGTTCGCGCAGCAGCGCGTTGTTCAGGCCGTGGCCCGACTTGTACGCGTTGTACGAAGCCAGCAACGGATGCCCGATCACGTACAGATCGCCGATCGCGTCGAGCATCTTGTGCTTCACGAACTCGTCGTCGTAACGCAGGCCGTCGTTATTCAGAATGCGGTACTCGTCGAGCACGATCGCGTTGTCCATGCTGCCGCCGCGCGCGAGGCCCAGTTCGCGCATCATCTCGACTTCATGCGCGAAGCCGAATGTGCGTGCGCGCGCGATTTCGCGCACATACGACGTATTGGCGAAATCGACTTCCAGCGCCTGACCGGTTTTATCCACGGCCGGGTGGCGGAAATCAATCGTGAATTTGAGCTTGAAACCGAAATACGGATCGAGGCGAGCGAATTTGTCGCCGTCGCGAATCTCGACCGGCTTCGTCACCTTGATGAATTTCTTCGGCGCGTTCTGTTCTTCAATTCCCGCGGACTGAATCAGAAACACGAATGAGCCGGCACTGCCGTCCATGATCGGGATTTCTTCCGCGGTCACGTCGACATACAGATTGTCGATGCCGAGACCGGCGCAGGCGGACATCAAATGCTCGATAGTCGACACGCGCGCGCCGTCTTTCTGCAATACGGAAGCGAGACGCGTATCGCCAATCGCCATTGCCGACGCAGGAATGTCCACCGGCGTGGGCAAATCCACGCGCGAAAAGACAATGCCCGTGTCCGGCGCTGCGGGACGGAGCGTCAGGTCGACCTTTCGGCCGGAGTGCAAGCCGATGCCGACCGTCTTGACGATTGATTTGATAGTGCGCTGCTTCAACATGGTCATCTTTTGCTCGATTGAAAATCCCAATCGGGACTTTTTATTCCATAGCGCGAATTATACTCCATAACCCTAAGCAGCGTCTTCGCGCGGAAAGTATCAATCTGTTTCGCTGCATTACCCGTCTTTTTCAACGGGCGCCCGTGAGGGAAAGCGTGACGGGCCGACGTCCGGAACGGAGGCGTTTCCGGTCGTCGGCCCGCGTAACGGCCTGTCACAAAGCGTCGTCGCAACCGTTGCCATTGCGCCACGCGGATAACCGCGTGCGAAGGCGAAGGCGCCGACGCGCTGATAACTAGCTCAACGTTGCGAGAATACTCCCTGCATCGCTTACTTCGAATTTGCCGGCAGCCTCGACGCTCAACGTCTTGACCACGCCGTCGTCGACAACCATCGCGTAGCGCTGGGAACGGATTCCCATGCCGCGCGCCGACAAATCCTGCTCGAGACCGAGCGCTCGTGTGAAAGCCGCACTGCCGTCCGCCATCATGCGCACCTTGCCCGAGGCATGCAGATCGCGTCCCCACGCGCCCATTACGAACGCGTCGTTCACGGACACACACCAGATTTCGTCGATGCCGGCCGCGCGCAACTGCTCAGCGTGTTCGACGTAACCCGGCACATGTTTGGCAGAACAGGTCGGCGTGAACGCGCCAGGCAATCCGAAGATCACCACGCGCTTGCCCGCCGTCTGCTCGCGCACGTCGAAGCTGTTAGGCCCGATCGTGCAGCCCGCGCGCTCGTCTTCGACATACTCGAAGAGCGTTGCGTCGGGCAGCTTGTCACCTGCTTGAATCATTGCTCAGTCCTTTGCATCGATGCGAAGCATCGCCCGCACGTTATCGTGTCGCAGTGAATCGGCGACAGTTGCCCAAACCGCTTCGTTTTCCGAAGAGGGCACTTGTCCTTGCCGCGAATCCGACGATACGCGGCTTGTTAGCCGTTCACCCGCCACGCTCGTGCATTCGTCCGCCAACGCCGGAAACTAAAACGGCGCGGACAGCGAAAGCCTCCCGTGCGCTCAGTCCGCCTGCTTGCGCAGGAATGCCGGAATGTCGTACGTGTCGACGCCCTTTTCCTGCAGCGCCTGCACGTGCGAAGCCGCGGTGTCGCGCGACGTGCGCCATACAGCCGGTGTGTCGAGCGCGCCGTAGTCCGCCGTGCTGGCGTGCGACGGCGTTGCGTACGAGCCGTGTTGTGCGGCGATCGGCTGGTTGTCGGTGCCGGTGCGCAGCAGCGTCATCGGTGCCGATTGCTGCTTCTTCGCTGCACGGCCAAGACCCGTTGCGACGACCGTCACGCGCAGCGCGTCGCCCATTGCATCGTCGTACACCGCGCCGAAAATCACCGTTGCGTCTTCCGCCGCGTAGCTCTTGATCGTGTTCATTACTTCGCGCGTTTCCGACAGACGCAGCGAACGGCTCGACGTGATGTTGACCAGCACGCCACGCGCGCCCGACAGATCGACGCCTTCCAGCAGCGGGCTTGCAACAGCCTGCTCGGCAGCGAGACGCGCGCGATCGACGCCGGCAACGGTCGCCGTGCCCATCATCGCCTTGCCCTGCTCGCCCATCACCGTCTTCACGTCTTCAAAGTCGACGTTCACCAGACCGTCGACGTTGATGATTTCCGCGATGCCGGCAACTGCGTTGTTCAGAACGTCGTCTGCGCACTGGAAGCACTTGTCCATCTCGGCGTCGTCGCCCATCACCTCGAACAGCTTGTCGTTCAGAACGACGATCAGCGAGTCGACGTGATCCTCCAGTTGCTGCGAACCGGCTTCTGCCACACGCATGCGCTTGCCGCCTTCGAACTCGAACGGCTTGCTGACCACGCCAACAGTCAAGATACCCATCTCTTTCGCGATCTGCGCGACCACGGGTGCTGCGCCCGTGCCCGTGCCGCCGCCCATGCCGGCCGTGATGAAGACCATGTGCGCGCCGCGCAATGCGTCGGCGATGCGCTCACGTGCTTCTTCCGCTGCGGCGCGGCCCATTTCCGGCTTGGCGCCGGCGCCCAGACCCGTGTTGCCCAACTGGATCACCGCGGTGGCGCGCGAACGCGACAAAGCCTGCGCGTCCGTGTTCATCACGATGAAGTCGACGCCTTGCACGCCTTTGTTGATCATGTGCTGAACAGCATTGCCGCCAGCGCCACCTACTCCGACCACCTTGATGATGGTGCCGTTCGTTTCGGTTTCCAGCATTTGGAAATCCATGATGCCTCCGTCAAGATAAAAAATTGCAGCCACTCGGCCGTTATTCGGCAGGAGATCGGGCAACCTCCTGTCGCGCGCCAGCCGCCGGCACCAGCGCGTATTTTGAAAACGAATGCGTTAGAAGTTGCCGAGGAACCAGTCCTTCATGCGCGTGAACACCTGTCCCATGGAACCGGATTGCACCGCGACCTTGCGGCCGCGCATGCGTTGCGAGCGTCCTTCGACGAGCAGACCCATCGCCGTCGAATAACGCGGATTGCGCACGACGTCGGCGAGACCGCCCGCGTATTCCGGCACGCCGATACGCACCGGCTTCAGGAAAATGTCTTCACCCAGTTCGACCATGCCGAGCATCATCGACGCGCCGCCGGTCAGCACCACGCCGGAGCTCAGCAGTTCCTCGTAACCCGACTCGCGCACCACCTGCTGCACGAGCGAAAACAGTTCTTCGACACGCGGCTCGATCACCGCCGCCAGCGCCTGGCGCGACAGCGTGCGCGGACCGCGCTCGCCGAGACCCGGCACTTCGATCATTTCGTCCGGATCGGCCAGCGCCTGCTTCGCGATGCCGTAATCCACCTTGATGTCTTCCGCGTCCGGCGTCGGCGTGCGCAAGGCCATGGCGATATCGCTCGTGATCTGGTCGCCGGCAATCGGAATCACAGCCGTATGACGGATCGCGCCTTCGCTGAAAATCGCAATGTCCGTCGTGCCGCCGCCGATATCGACCAGCACCACGCCCAGTTCCTTCTCGTCTTCCGTCAGTACCGCGAGCGACGACGCGAGCGGCTGCAGAATCAGATCGTTCACTTCGAGGCCGCAGCGGCGCACGCACTTCACGATGTTCTGCGCCGCGCTCACCGCGCCCGTGACGATATGCACCTTCACTTCGAGGCGAATGCCGCTCATGCCGATCGGCTCGCGCACATCTTCCTGACCGTCGATGATGAATTCCTGCGTGAGGATATGCAGCACCTGCTGGTCGGTCGGAATGTTGATCGCCTTCGCCGTTTCGATCACGCGCGCCACATCGGCCTGCGTGACTTCCTTCTCCTTGATCGCCACCATGCCGCTCGAATTGAAGCTGCGAATGTGGCTGCCGGCGATGCCGGTGAAAACGTTGGTGATCTTGCAGTCGGCCATCAGTTCGGCTTCTTCGAGCGCACGTTGAATGGACTGCACAGTGGCTTCGATGTTCACCACCACGCCTTTCTTGAGCCCCTTCGATTCGCTCTGGCCGAGGCCGATCACCTCGTAGTGACCTTCGCCCTTCAATTCGGCGACGATGGCCACCACCTTCGACGTCCCGATGTCGAGGGCGACCAGCAGATCTTTATAGTCTTTACTCATAGCGTGCTCATTGCGTGTGATGTCCGTTTACTTCTTGCCCTTGTCGGGTTCGCTGATAAAGCGCATGCCAGCGGCACGAATCGCGAAACCGTTCGGATAGCGCAAGTCCGCATACTCGATATCCTTCCCCCAACGTTGCGTCACGGCGTTCCAGGCCGCCGTCAGGCGCTTGCTCCGATCGAGCAGCGTGTCCTGATTGCGCTCACGTCCCAACTCCACCTGCGTTCCGTTCGACAGCTTCACCGTCCACGCGTAACGCGGCGACAGCGTGACTTCTTCCGGCGTGGCGCCCAGCGGCGCGAACCACTTCTGAAAGTCGTGATAACGCGCGACCACTTCTTTCGCCGTGCCGTCCGGGCCGTCGAACGCGGGAAGCTCCTGTTCGAGCTCGCCCTGGTTCGCGGTGAACAGCTCGCCGTCGACGCTCACCAGTTGATCGCTGCCCCACGTGCCAAGCGGTTTGTACTCTTCGAGCGTGACAGCCAGCGCATTCGGCCAGACCCGCCGCACGCTCGCGTGACGCACCCACGGCATCTGCTCGAACGCCTGACGTGCGACGTCGAGATCCACCGTAAAAAAGTTGCCCTTCAAACGACCTACCACGCCCGCGCGCACCGTCGGCGAATTGATGTGCTCCGTATCGCCGTCGATCTGAATCTCGCGCAGCGCGAAATTCGGACGCTGGATCATCCAGTAAGCGCCAGCCGCCAGCAGCACGAGCACCAGCAACGCATGCAATGCGCTGGCGGCGAGATTGAGCTGGCGAACGTTGTTCCACATGGTGTTGCTTTCGGGTTGCCCCGCGTAGTCCTGATCAATCCTTCAAGGTCAGCGCCAACACGCCGACCACCAGTTCCTGATAGCTGATGCCCACCGCGCGCGCCGCCTTCGGCGGCAGCGAGTGATCGGTCATGCCGGGCGCCGTGTTCACTTCGAGGAAGTACGGGTTGCCGTCCGCGTCGAGCATGAAATCGGCGCGGCCCCAGTCGGTGCAGCCGAGCACGTCGAACGCGCGGCGCGCCAGCACTTTCATGCGCGTCTCTTCAGCGGGCGTGAGACCGCACGGAATCAGATACTGCGTGTCGTTGGCGATGTACTTCGCGTGGTAGTCGTAGAACTCGCCGGCCGGTACGATGCGGATCACCGGCAAGTCCAGATCGCCTGCGATGCACGCGGTGTATTCGCCGCCGCCTTCGATGCTCTTCTCGACCACCACGATCCTGTCGTACTTCACCGCTTCGACGAGCGCCGCAGGCAACGCGTCCGCGCTCTTCACCTTGATGACCGCGACGCTCGACCCTTCGCTCGCCGGCTTTACGAAGAGCGGCAAGCCGAGCTTCGCGACGATCTCCTGCGCGCGCGCTTCGTAGTCGTCGCCGCGCAGCACGGCTTCGAACGGCGGCGTCGGAATGCCGAGTTGCTGCCACACGAGCTTGGTGCGGAATTTGTCGAGCCCGAGCGCCGAGCCGAGCACGCCGCTGCCCGTGTACTTGATGCCGTAAAAATCGAGCGCGCCCTGAATCTGGCCGTTTTCGCCGTAGCCGCCATGCAGCGCATTGAAGGCGCGCACGAAGCCTTCGTCCTTCAATGCGGCGAGCGGACGCTCGGCCGGATCGAACGGATGCGCGTCGATGCCGGCGTCGCGCAGACCTTGCAGCACGAGGCGCCCGGAATTGAGCGACACTTCGCGCTCGGCCGAATTGCCGCCGAGCAGCACGGCCACCTTGCCAAAATTTTTCGGGTCGATACTGCTCATCTCACACCTTCGTTTCCTGAGCGAGGCGACCCGGCACACCGCCGATCGAACCCGCGCCCATCGTGATCACCACATCGCCGTCGCGCACCAATGCTGCGAGCGCGTCCGGCACTTCATCCACCGTATCGACAAACACCGGCTCGACCTTGCCCGCGACGCGCAACGCGCGCGCGAGCGCCCGACCGTCCGCGGCGACGATGGGCGCTTCGCCGGCCGAATACACTTCGGTCAGCACGAGCGCATCGACCGTCGACAGCACCTTGACGAAATCTTCAAAGCAATCGCGCGTGCGCGTGAAGCGATGCGGCTGGAACGCGAGCACGAGACGCCGCCCCGGAAATGCGCCGCGCGCCGCCGCGACCGTCGCCGCCATTTCGACCGGATGATGGCCGTAGTCGTCGACCAGCGTGTAGGCGCCGCGCGGCTCGCCGTCGCTTGTGACCGGCACCTCGCCGTAGCGCTGAAAGCGCCGGCCCACGCCGTTGAAATCCGCCAGCGCTCGCTGGATATCGGCATCTTTCACTTCGAGTTCAGTCGCAATCGCGATCGCGGCCAACGCGTTCTGCACGTTGTGCTCGCCCGGCAGGTTCAACACGATGTCGAGCGGCGCCGCGTCTTCGCGCATCGCGGTGAAATGCATCTTGCCGTCGCGCGCTTCGACGTTGACCGCGCGCACTTGCGCGTCGGGTGCGAGGCCGTAACGGATGATCGGCTTCGACACGAACGGCAGAATCTCCTTCACGTTCGGATCGTCGACGCACAACACGGCGATACCGTAAAACGGCAGACGGTGCGTGAATTCGATGAACGCCTGCTTGAGCCGCGCGAAGTCGTGGCCATAGGTGTCCATGTGATCGGCGTCGATGTTCGTGATGACTTCGATCACCGGAAAGAGATTCAGGAACGACGCGTCCGATTCGTCCGCTTCGGCCACGATGAAGTCGCCCGTGCCGAGCCGCGCGTTCGCGCCCGCGCTGATCAGCCGTCCGCCGATCACGAAGGTCGGATCGAGCCCGCCCGCAGCGAGCACGCTTGCGACCAGCGACGTGGTCGTGGTCTTGCCGTGCGTGCCGGCAATCGCAATGCCCTGTTTCAGGCGCATCAGTTCCGCGAGCATGACCGCGCGCGGCACGATCGGAATACGTCGATGACGCGCGGCCAGCACTTCCGGGTTGTCGCTGCGCACCGCGGTCGAGACGACCACCGCGTTCGCGCCTTCGATGTTCTCCGCCGCGTGACCGATTGCGATACGCGCGCCGAGTGCGGCCAGGCGATCCGTGACAGCGTTGCTCGACAAGTCCGAGCCGCTCACCTGATAGCCGAGATTGAGCAGCACCTCCGCGATGCCGCTCATGCCGACACCGCCGATGCCGACAAAGTGAATATGTTTGACGATGTGTTTCATTGCTTTCCTTCTGGGCTCGCGCCCGAAATCGAACCCGCCACGCTCGCGCAAATCTGCGCGACCTGTTCAGTGGCGTCGGGTTTCGCGAGCGAGCGCGAACGCTCCGCCATCTCCGCGAGACTTTCCCGCGTCTGGCTGCGCAACCAGCCGGCGAGTTTTTCCGCCGACAGATCGCGTTGCTGCACGACCAGCGCCGCGCCGTTGTCGGCGAGAAACGCTGCATTAGTGGTTTGGTGATCGTCCACCGCATACGGGAACGGCACGAACAACGCGGCCACACCTACCGCTGAAATCTCCGACACGGTCATCGCGCCCGAGCGGCAAATCACGAGGTCCGCGCTTGCATAGGCGCTCGTCATGTCGTCGATGAACGGCACGAGTTGCACGTCAGCGCCCGTTTGCAAACCGGCTGCCGCGTAGTTCTCGCGCAGCGCGTCGATATGTTTTGCGCCCGCCTGATGCACGATGCGCGGACGTTCGTTCGGGGCCAGCAGCTCGACCGCGCGCGGCACGACTTCATTGAGCGCCGCGGCACCGAGACTGCCGCCGACCACCAGCACATTCAACGGACCGTTGCGTTCTGCATAGCGTGCTTTGGGCGCAATCGCGCGCGCAAGTTCCGCACGAATCGGATTGCCGGTCCATTCGCCGTGCGGCAACGCATTCGGAAACGCAACGAGCACGCGTTTGGCGAGCTTCGCGAGCACCTTGTTTGCGAGACCCGCAATCGAATTCTGTTCGTGCAGCACGAGCGGACGTCCGCTGAACGCGGTCATCAGGCCGGCCGGAAACGTGATGTAGCCACCCATGCCGAGCACCACATCCGGCTTCACGCGACGCAGCACGCTCAAGCTTTGCGTGCATGCGCGCAGCAGATTCAGCGGCAGCATCAGCTTCGTTTTCAGGCCCTTGCCGCGCAGTCCGCCGAAGCGCACGTATTCCATCGGGATGCCGTGCTTCGGCACGAGCGTCGCTTCCATGCCCGCGGGATTGCCGAGCCATACGACCTTCCAGCCCCACGCCTGCATCAGGTGCGCGACCGCGAGCCCAGGGAACACGTGTCCCCCGGTGCCACCGGCCATCACCATCAGCGTGCGTTGCTGCGTGGAGGTCATACTTTCCCTCCTCGCATCAGCACACGATTTTCGTAATCCACCCGCAGCAGCACCGCGATGGCGATGCAGTTCTGCACGATGCCCGAGCCGCCGTAGCTGACGAGCGGCAACGTTAGACCTTTAGTCGGCAGCAGGCCGAGGTTCACGCCCATGTTGATGAACGTCTGCGCGCCGAACCAGATGCCGACGCCCTTCGCAACGAGACCCGCGAACGTGCGGTCGAGTGCCAGCGCCTGGCGGCCGATCTCGAACGCGCGGCGCACGATCCAGTAGAACATCACGATCACGATGAGTACGCCGACAAAGCCGAGCTCCTCGCCGATAACAGCGAGGATGAAGTCGGTATGCGCTTCGGGCAGATAGTTGAGCTTCTCGACGCTGCCGCCGAGTCCCACGCCGAACCACTCGCCGCGGCCAAATGCGATCAGCGAGTGCGTCAGTTGATACGCCTTGCCCTGCGCATAACGGTCGTCCCACGGATCGAGGTACGCGAAAATCCGCTCGCGCCGCCACGGCGACGCCCACACCAGCAAACTGAACGTGCCGACCGCCGTGGCGACGAGGCCGCCGAACAGCTTGCCGTTCACGCCGCCGAGAAACAGCAGACCCATTGCGATCGCCGCGATCACCATGAACGCGCCCATGTCCGGCTCGAGCAGCAGCAATGCGCCGACGAAGCCGACCGCCATCGCCATCGGCAGAAAGCCTTTGGCGAAGCTGTGCATGTATTCCTGTTTGCGCACCGTGTAGTTCGCCGCGTAGATCGTCACCGCGAGCTTCATGATTTCGGACGGCTGCATATTCGTGATGCCGAGCGGAATCCAGCGGCGCGCGCCGTTCACGCCCTTGCCGACGTGCGGAATCAGCACGATGACCAGCGCGACGAGCGCGATCAGAAAGAGCTTCGGCGCGTACTTGTCCCACGTCGAAATCGGAATACGGAACGCTATGACGCCGACCACCGCGCCCATCGTCACGAAGATGATCTGACGCACAAGGAATGCGTAGTCGCGATACGACGCGTACTTCGGCGAATCGGGCATCGCGATCGACGCCGAATACACCATCACGACGCCGAGCCCGAGCAGCGCGACGACCACCCACAGCAGCGAATGATCGTAGTCGAGCATGCGCGAGCGCAGCGGCCGCACGCCATTGACGGCGCTCGCGAGACCGCTGCCGCCCGTGCGGCCACCGACGCGTGCTGCGTTGGCCGTGTCACCGGCGCCTGCGCCTGTGCGCGAACCGAATCGTTCGGACCAGCTCATATCATCGTCCCCCGTTCGGCCGCGATTTCTTCCACCGTGCTGCGGAACACCGCGGCGCGATGCGCGTAACCCTTGAACATGTCGAAGCTCGCGCAAGCGGGCGACAACAGCACGGCGTCGCCAGGTTGTGCGAGTGCAGCGGCGGCACGCGTCGCTTCTTCGAGCGTCGCGTGATCGGTCATCGCGATGCCGGTGTCTTCGAGTGCCGCGCGAATCTGCGGCGCGTCGCGGCCAATCAGCATCACCGCGCGGCACCAGCGCATGACCGGCGCGGCGAGCGGCTCGAAGTCCTGGCCCTTGCCGTCGCCGCCGGCGATCAGCACCGCGCGTTGCGCGAGGCCGTCGAGCGCGGCGACCGTCGCGCCGACATTGGTGCCCTTGCTGTCGTCCACGTAGTCGATGCCGTCGATCGACGCAATCAATTCCACGCGATGCGGCTCGCCGCGGTACTCGCGCAAGCCGTGCAAGAGGCGCGCGGCGGGCAAGCCGATCGCGCGTGCGAGCGCATACGCGGCGAGCGCGTTGGCCGCGTTGTGCAGACCGCGAATGCGCAGCGCGTCGGCAGGCATCAGGCGCTTGAGCGCAATATTCGGCGGCGTGACCGCTTCGTTTTTGCGGCGGCGCTTCGGCGTGATGTCTTCACTCGCGTCGAGATCGTGTGCTTCGACGAGCCAGATCATCGCGTTATCGCGCAGCAAACCGTAATCGCCGTCGTTCTTCGGTTCGGTTACGCCGAAGGTCACCACGTCGACATCGCCCGGCTCCGAAGGCGCGAGCGCCATGACGCGCGCGTCGTCGCGATTGAGCACACGCACGGTTTGTGTACCGAAGATGCGGCCTTTCGCAGCGGCATACGCATCGAGGCCGCCGTGCCAGTCGAGGTGATCCTGCGTGATGTTGAGGATCGCCGCCGCGTCCGGCTCGAACGTATGCGAAGTCTCCAACTGGAAGCTCGACAGTTCGAGCACCCACACGTCGGGCAGCGCGGTGTTGTCGATGGCTTCGCTCAGTTTGTCGAGCAGCGCCGGGCTGATGTTGCCCGCGACCGCGACCTTCTTGCCCGCGCGTTCGCACAGCAGCCCCGTGAGGCTCGTCGTCGTGGTCTTGCCGTTGGTGCCGGTGATCGCGACGACCTTCGGCGCATAACCGCTTTCGCCGAGCGTCTTCAGCGCTTGCGAGAAGAGTTCGAGTTCGCCCCACACAGGGATGCCTTGCTCGCGCGCCGCCGTGATCAGCGGCAACAGATCGGCGGCGAGCGGCGACAAACCGGGGCTGATCGCGACGAGTTCCACGCCTTCCAGCAGCACCGGCGAAAACGGGCCGCCGACAAACGCAGCGTCGACGCCGTGCGCTTCCAGCGCGGACAGGTTCGGCGGCACTTCGCGCGTATCGGCCACACGCAGCCGACAGCCGTGCCGCGCGCACCAGCGCGCCATCGCGAGACCGGATTCACCCAGTCCCAGCACGAGCACCATCGGCTTTTGCCGATCCCGAAACTTCTCGCCGAACATCGTCTGCTTCCCTTTAATACCTTCTGCTTAACGCAGCTTGAGCGTGGACAATCCGAACAGACACAACATCAATGTGATGATCCAGAAGCGCACGACCACCTGCGTTTCCTTCCAACCCGACAATTCGAAATGGTGATGCAGCGGCGCCATCTTGAAGAGACGCCGGCCTTCGCCGAAACGGCGTTTGGTGAACTTGAACCACGTCACCTGCAACATCACCGAAAGCGTTTCCGCGACGAAGATGCCGCCCATGATGAAGAGCACGATTTCCTGACGCACGATCACCGCCACCGTGCCGAGCGCGCCGCCAAGCGCGAGCGCGCCGACGTCGCCCATGAACATCTGCGCCGGGTGCGTGTTGAACCAGAGGAACGCGAGGCCGGCCCCGCCCATCGCCGAACAGAAAATCAGCAATTCGCCTGCGCCTGCAATGTGCGGAAACAGCAGGTATTTCGAGTAGACCGAGCTGCCCATCACGTAAGCGAACACGCCGAGCGATGCGCCGACCAGCACGACCGGCATGATCACGAGACCGTCGAGGCCGTCGGTGAGATTCACCGCGTTGCTCGCGCCGACGATCACCAGATATGTCAGCACGATGAAGCCCCACACGCCGAGCGGATAGCTGATCGACTTGACGAACGGCAGCATCAAATCGGCGCGCGCGGGCAAGCCCATCGACAAACCGCTGCGCACCCACGCCATGAACAGATCGAACACGCGCACATTGCTCGCTTCGGACACGCTGAACGCGAGATACACGGCGGCGAAGAGACCGATCACCGACTGCCAGAAATACTTTTCGCGCGACGACATGCCGCGCGGGTCCTTGTAGACGACCTTGCGATAGTCGTCGACCCAGCCGATCACGCCGAAGCCGAACGTGACCAGAATCACGATCCAGATAAAGCGGTTGGTCAGATCGGCCCACAACAGCGTAGCGACGGCGATGCCGAGCAGAATCAGCACGCCGCCCATCGTCGGCGTGCCGGATTTCACGAGATGCGTTTGCGGGCCGTCTTTACGGACAGCCTGGCCGACCTTCATCGCGGTCAGCTTGCGGATCACAGCCGGGCCGCAGACGAGCCCGATCAACAGCGCGGTGATGGTGGCCATCACCGCGCGGAAAGTCAGATAACTGAACACGCGCAAGAAGCTTGCGTCATTCTGCAGCCATTGCGCCAGCGCCAGTAGCATGCTTCGGTCCTTCTATTTCAGTGTGCAGCGGGCGCGCTGCCCGCTGCGTTGGGTTGTGGACTCGTTACGGCGTCCACCACGCGCTCCATTTGCATGAAGCGCGAGCCTTTCACGAGAAGCGTTGCAGCAGGACCGAAACCGGCCTGCTGCAATTGCGCGACCAGCGTGCCGACGTCGGCGACGTGATGGGCGCTTGCGCCATACGCGGTGCAGGCGTCGCGCGAGGCGTCGCCCATTGCGTACAGCGCGTCGATACCGCGTTCCTTCGCATAGGCGCCGATTTCGCGGTGAAATTCCGGCCCGTTGTCGCCGACTTCGCCCATGTCGCCCATCACCAGCACACGCGGCGATGCGTGCGACGCGAGCACGTCGATCGCGGCGCGCATCGAATCGGGGTTGGCGTTGTAGGTGTCGTCGATCACGGTCGCGCCCGCGAGCGTGCCGAGCGCGGCGTGCTTGACCTGCAGGCGGCCTTTCACCGCGCCGAACGATTCGAGGCCGCGCTTGATAGCGTCGAGCGAAACGCCTGCGGCAAGCGCCGCTGACGTCGCAGCTAACGCGTTGTGCGCGTTGTGATTGCCGAGCACTTGCAGCGTGATATTTGTGTGGCCTTCGGGCGTTTGGATGCTGAGTACTTTGCCGTCGAACGTGCCCGTAACCGCCGCTTCCGTTGTGCGCTCGGCCGTGTTCAGCGCGAAGTCGACGATGCGGTTGCCCGTGGCCGCCACGCGCCAGATGCTTGCGTAGGCATCGTCGGCGGGGAAGACAGCGATTCCATCAGGCGTGAGCGCGTGAATCACGCTCGCATGCTCGAGCGCGACCGCTTCGACGGTCGCCATGAATTCCTGATGCTCGCGCTGCGCGTTGTTCACCACGGCAACGGTCGGCTCGGCGATTTTCGCGAGCAGCGACGTTTCGCCCGGATGATTCATGCCGAGTTCGACGACCGCCAACCGATGCGCGGCATTCAGACGAAACAGCGTGAGCGGCAAGCCAATGTCGTTGTTGAAGTTGCCGGCGGTGGCAAGGCGCGCATCGACGCCGACGGCTGCGGCGAAAATCGACGCGATCATTTCCTTGACCGTGGTCTTGCCGTTGCTGCCGGTCACGGCGACGAGCGGCATGCTGAACTTGCGACGCCAGCCGCGAGCCAGCGCGCCGAGTCCAACGCGCGTGTCGGCCACGCGCAAGGCGGGCACGCTCCAGCCGCCGGGCACGCGCGCGACGAGCGCGGCGCTCACGTTGCGCGCGGCGACGTCGGCGAGGAAGTCATGCGCGTCGAAGCGATCGCCCTTGATCGCGACGAACAGATCGCCGGGACCTGCGCTGCGGCTGTCGGTCGACACGCGTTCGAACGCAACGCTGTCGTCGCCGATAACCGTTGCGCCTGGAATCAGCGCGGCCGCTTCACGCAGCGTGAACATCGCATTGCCTTGCGCGCTCATTCGCCACCTCCGCGTGCCTGCGTGGCCCGCGCGGCGAGCGCGAGGCGGGCGTGGTCCTGGTCGGAGAAAGCGCGCTTTTTACCCATGATTTCCTGTGTTGCTTCGTGCCCTTTGCCAGCCAGCACGATGACGTCTTCGCGCGCGGCGCCGCGGATCGCCTGAAGGATCGCGCTCGCGCGGTCCTCGATGCGGCGTGCCTTCGACGCGTCTTTCATTCCCGCTGCGATCTGCTCGATGATGGATTGCGGATCTTCGCTGCGCGGGTTGTCGCTCGTGACCACCACGCCGTCCGCCATCTTTTCGGCGATGGCGCCCATCAGCGGACGCTTGGTTGCATCGCGATCGCCGCCGCAGCCGAACATGCAGATCAGTTCGCCGCCTCGCGCGGCCGCCATCGGACGCAACGCTTCGAGTGTTTTTTCCAGCGCGTCGGGCGTGTGCGCGTAGTCGATCACGACGAGCGGTTCGTCGTTTTGCAAGCGGCCGCCGAGGCGCTGCATGCGGCCGTTCACCGATTCGAGCTTCGCGAGTTCGGCGAGGGCGGCATCGAAGGGAATCTCAGCGGCGAGCAACGCGCCGAGTACGCCGAGCAGATTGCTGACGTTGAATGCGCCGAGCGTTTGCACTTCGACTTCGGCATTGCCCCAGTCTGATGTGCTCAGGTGGAACGCGGTGCCGGTGGGCGTCGCGCGCACGTTCGATGCGAGCAGCGACGCGTCGGCTTGCGGCGCGCTTTGTTGTGCGGAATCGAGACCATACGCGATCGTGCGTGCGTGGCCTTGCGTGCTTGCCAGCAAACGGCGACCCGCCGCGTCGTCGCGATTGATCACGGCCGCACGCAGTTCCGGCCAGGCAAAGAGGCGCGCCTTCGCGGCCTCATACGCCTCGAACGTGTGGTGATAGTCCAGATGGTCTTGCGTGAGATTCGTGAACACGGCGATGTCGAACGCCGTGCCGTTCACGCGCCCCTGGTGCAACGCGTGCGACGACACTTCCATTGCAACGGCCTTTGCGCCCGCGTCGCGCAACTGCGCGAGACTGCGCTGGAGTTGCGGCGCGTCGGGTGTCGTGAAGCCGGTGTGCACGAGTTGTCCCGGCAAGCCGGTGCCGAGCGTGCCGATGATCGCGCAACGTTTGCCAAGCGCGGTGAGCGCCGCCGAAATCCACTGGCTGCACGACGTCTTGCCGTTCGTTCCCGTGACGCCGACCGTGAGCATGCTGTCGCTCGGATCGCCGTACCACGCGCTGGCAATCGAGCCCGCGAGCTCGTTCAACGCGGGCACCGCGAGCGTGGTGGACGCGTCGATCGCGCCGCTGAAACCTTCCGGCTGAACGAGCACCGCGGCAGCGCCGCGTTCAAGCGCGCCGTCGATGAACGCGCGGTTGTCCGCGCCATCCACGGCGTAGGCGAAAAACGCGTCGCCGGCTGTGAGCGAACGCGTGTCCGCGTGCAGATGCGCGCCTCGCTGCAGGTGCGCTTGCAGCCAGTTCAACGCTTCGGCAATTTGCCGATGCGACGGATGATTGTTGCGCAGCGCGCTCATCGAACGACTCCCGCATGGGTCTTCGCATTCGCGGAAATCGTCATCTTCTTCGCGCTCGCGTTCGCCGAAATCTTCTTCGTTGCGGACGGCGCGGGAGTGGCCGAAGGCGCAGCGGACGCGGAGTCGTCGGACACGACCATCTGCTTGACCGGCATTTGCGGCGGCACGTTCAGCGAGCGCAGCGTATCGCCGACGATGCCCGAGAACACCGGACCCGACACCTGACCGCCGAAGTGACTGCCCGCCGTCGGTTCATCGACCGATACCGCGACGACGATGCGCGGATTCGGCATCGGCGCCATGCCGACGAACGACGCGCGATACTTCGAGTGATCGTAGCCGTGAGGGCCGTGCTTATACGCCGTACCGCTCTTGCCGCCGACGCGATAGCCCGGCACCGCCGCATCCGGCGACGTGCCGCCCGGCGAGACGACGGTTTCGAGCATCGCGCGCACTTCGCGGGCGGTGGTCGGCGAAAAGATTTGCGGGCCGGTTGCCGGCTGGTCGCCAGGCGTGCGGAAAATCGACACGGGCATGATCTGGCCGTCGTGCGCGATGGCCGTGTACGCGCGGCCGAGCTGGAACAGCGACACCGACAGGCCGTAGCCGTACGACATGGTCGCCTGCTCGATACGGCGCCAGCTCTTCCACGGACGCAGACGTCCCGCCGCCGCACCCGGGAAACCGACCTTCGGCGCGAGGCCAAGACCGATGCTGGTGTACATGTTCCACATCTCTTCGGGCTTCAACTGCATCGCGATCTTCGTCGCGCCGATGTTGCTCGACTTCTGGATCACGCCGCCGACCGTCAGGACACCGAACGCGCTGTCGTCGGTAATCGGCGCACCGTCGAGCACGAAGCGGCCGCCGCCTGTATCAACCAGTGTAGTCGGCGTGACGCGGTGCAGGTCGAGCGCGAGCGACACCGTGAACGGCTTCATGATCGAGCCCGGCTCGAACGTGTCGGTGAGGATGCGGTTGCGCAACTGGTCGCCGGTCATGTGCGACCGGTCGTTCGGGTTGTAGGTCGGGTAATTGACGAGCGCGAGGACTTCGCCGCTCCGCACGTCGATCACCATCGCCGCGCCGGCCTTCGCCTTGAACTTTTCGACGGCCGCTTTCAGGTTCGTGTACGCGATGTACTGGATCTTGCTGTCGATCGAGAGATCCACGTCCTGGCCGTTGTGCGGCACGACCTGCTCGTCCACGTCCTCGATGATGTGGCCCATGCGGTCTTTAATCACGCGACGGCTGCCCGACATGCCCGCGAGCAGCTTCTGGTCGCCGAGTTCGACGCCTTCCTGGCCTTCGTCCTCGACGTTCGTGAAGCCGATCAGGTGAGCCGTGATCTCGCCTTCCGGATAGAAACGCTTGTACTCGTCGCGCGCGTAAATGCCGGGGATGTCGAGCGCCTTCACCTTCTCGGCAATATCCACCGGCACCTGGCGTTTGACGTACACGAAGTTCTTGTCTTCCGAGAGCTTCCTGCGCAATTCCTTATCGGTCATGCCGAGCAGTTTGCCGAGCGAGTTCAGCTTGTCCGCGCCGAGGTCGTCCGGCACCGATTCCGGGATCGCCCAGATCGCACGCACCGGCAGACTCGTGGCCAGCACGAGGCCATTGCGGTCGAGAATCTTGCCGCGCGTGGCCGGCAATTCGAGGCGGCGCTGATAGCGGATTTCGCCCTGCTTCTGATAGAACGCGTTGCCGGGTCCCTGAATCCAGAAGGCGCGCGCGGTCAGCGCGACAAACGCCATGAAGAGCAGGAACACGACGAGCTTCGAGCGCCACATCGGCAGGCGCACGGACAGGATCGGATTAGCCGAGAAAGCGACGCTCTTGCGGCTGGACGATTTTTTCATCGAACGCCTCCGCTGCGAGTCGCCGACGGCGCCGATGCCGGAGCCGAAGTCGGAATCGGCGCGTCTTCGGCCTTTGCGGCGCCGGGGTCGAGCGTCAGGTATTGCGTGCGCCCGGTGCTGACCGCCTGCATCTTCAGCGACGTGGTCGCGAACTGCTCGATGCGCGACGTCTTGGAGAGCGCGCTCTGCTGATATTGAAGCTGCGAATAGTCCTGCTGCAACTGGCGCTCCTGCGACTGCGCGCGCTGCAACTGGATAAAGATCTGGCGCTGCTGGTTCGTTGCGTTGACAACCGACAACGCACAGCCCATCACGATCATCAGCAGGAAGATATTGAGGCGATTCATGGTGCGATCCGCTCCGCCACACGCATCACGGCAGAACGGGCGCGCGGGTTCGCGGCGACTTCAGCGTCGCTCGCAAACACGCGGCCGATGATTTTGAGCGGAGGGCTCGGCAGGTCGACGGCACGAATCGGCAGACGACGATCGACCGCGGGCGCACTGGCGTGTGCCTGCATGAATCGCTTGACGATCCGGTCCTCGAGCGAATGAAAGCTGATGACCACCAGCCGCCCCCCTTGCTCCAGCAGCGACAACGCTGCTTCTAAAACGACTTGCAGCTCCGCAAGCTCTTGATTGATGTGAATCCGTATAGCCTGAAAGGTGCGGGTTGCCGGATCCTTGCCCTTCTCACGGGTTTTGACGACGTTAGCCACGATTTGGGCAAGCTCGCCCGTGCTGACGAGAGGCCCAAGACGGTCGGACTCTGCCCGGCGAGCAACAAGCGCCTTTGCAATCTGAAAAGCAAACCGTTCTTCCCCATAATCTCGTATCACCTCCGTCAGTTCCTGCACCGTGGCCCGCGCCAGCCAGTCAGCGGCAGACTCGCCGCGCGTCGGGTCCATCCGCATGTCGAGCGGGCCGTCGGCGCGGAAACTGAAACCCCGCTCCGGATCGTCGACTTGCGGCGACGACACGCCCAGATCCAGCAAAACGCCCGACACCCGTTCAATCCCGCGCTCCGCAATCGCGGTGCGCAGTGAAGCAAAACTCTCGTGCACGATGCCAAAGCGCGGATCGCCGATCTGCTGCGCCGTGGCGATGGCGAGCGGGTCTTTGTCGAACGCGATCAGACGCCCCGCTTGCCCCAGCTTCTCCAGCACCAGACGGCTGTGGCCGCCGCGCCCGAACGTGCCGTCGACATAGACGCCGTCCGCGCGCGTGACCAGCGCCGCTACCGCTTCTTCCAGCAGCACCGTGCGATGCTGCAATTCGTTTCTCATCGCAGATGCCATATATGTATGCCGCGATCAGAACGTGAAGTTCTTCAACGCTTCGGGCATGCCCTCGGCGATGGCCGCCTGTTCCTTCGCGGCGTAAATCTGTGCGTCCCACAGTTCGAAGTGGCGCCCCATGCCGAGCAGCGTCACTTCTTTTTCCAGCGAACCGGCCGCGCGCAATTCCGGCGACACGAGCACGCGGCCCGCGCCGTCCATATCGACGTCCATTGCATTGCCGAGAAAGATGCGCTTCCACCAGGCTGCGTTCATGGGCAGCTTGTCGACTTTGTCGCGGAAGATTTCCCACTCCGGGCGCGGAAAGAGCAACAGGCAGCCGTCCGGGTGCTTGGTGATCGTCACCCGGCCCTCTGCCTGTGTTTGCAGCGCATCCCGATAGCGGGACGGAATAGACATCCGCCCTTTCGCATCGAGCGTCAGCGCCGACGCCCCTTGGAACACTTCGCTCTCCCTCTTGGCCCGCGCCTTTGCGCCGGCTGCCCAATTCGTAAAAATCTACCCGAAACCACCCGTGAGATCACACAAAAATACACTTTCTCACACTGTCTCCCACTTTAGAGGAACGCTAAACACGGGTCAAGGGAGACAGGCCGTTTTCGAGCGAATTTTGTTTGTTAGAACAAGGACTTAGCGCGAGTCCTTCATGTCAGACGAAAAACGGAAAATCGTTATAAATGAAGGGACTACTGAGGCTTCTGAAGGTGATACGTGAAAAGTGCGGGCGAACAGCGCGGGGCGTAAGCGATCGTGAAGGGCGTCTGGAAGGTGTGCGGCGGGGTTTTCGGCGGCTACGCGGGGACGACGCGCGGGGCGTCGTCCCACCTTGCGTGGTGAGACGGAAACTCGGCGGTTCTTATATGTAGTACGCGGTGCGGGTCATCACTTTCGACATCGCGCGCATCATGGCGCGCACGGGGAACGGCAACTCGATGCCGCCGGCGTCAATTGCGGCTTTTCCATGTCCGGCTTCGTCGACGCGCATCTGCTCGACAATCGCGCGCGATTCGCGATCACCGACCGGCAGACGATCGAGGTGGCTGTCCAGATGCTGTTCGACCTGCCGCTCGGTTTCGGCCATGAAGCCGAGGCTCACGCGGTCGCCCATGCGTCCGGCCGCGAGCCCGATGGCGAGCGCGCCTGCGTACCAAAGCGGATTCAGCAGACTGGGACGCGAGTCGAGCGCCTCGAGACGCTTCGCCGTCCATGCGAGGTGATCTTCTTCCTCGACTGCGGCGCGATCGAACACGCTTCTCAACGACGGCGAACTGGTCGCGAGCTTCTGTGCCTGGTAAAGCGCCTGCGCGCAGACCTCACCGACATGGTTCACGCGCATCAGACCCGCGGAGTGCGCGCGCTCGGCCGGCGAGAGCTCGGGCGCCTCGGCCGAAGCCGCCGATTCTTGCGGAACTGGCAAAGGACGGCTCATGCGCGAAACGCCCGTCATTGAGCGTAAACCCCGATCAAATTCAGTAATCAACTCGTCCAGAAACATTCGGCACTCCGTGATTCGACAACTTGCTTCGCGTTCTTCGTGGCCCGGGCGACAAGGCTTCGCGGGAAAAAACACGGCCTTCGCGCCGGGCTGATCCAGCCGCTGAAGGCATCAAGATTTCGATTTTAGATCATGTTGCGTAAACGAAACAGGAGCCGTCCGGGCAGCGTCCTTTTTCTTTGTGCCATGTAGCCCTTTTGTTACATTACGTGCAACTTCTCGCGAAGTTGGACAAGCAAGGCCTCAACGCTACATAAATATTCGCCTTGTAAAAAAGATTCGTAATCCTTGGAGATCATTCGATGAAAAAGTCGCTTCTCGCTCTCGCAGCACTGGGCGCATTCGCAGGCGTCGCACATGCTCAGAGCAGCGTGACCCTGTACGGTATCATTGACGAAGGCTTCAACATCAACACCAACTCGGGTGGCAAGCACCTGTACAACCTGTCCAGCGGCGTCATGCAAGGCTCGCGTTTCGGCCTGCGCGGCACGGAAGATCTGGGCGGCGGTCTGAAGGCAATCTTCGTGTTGGAAAACGGCTTTGACGTGAACAACGGCAAGCTGGGTCAAGGCGGCCTGATGTTCGGTCGTCAAGCTTACGTCGGTCTGTCGAGCCAGTTCGGCACGGTCACGCTGGGTCGTCAATACGACTCCGTCGTCGACTACGTCGGTCCGCTGGAAGCCGGCGACCAGTGGGGCGGCTACATCGCTGCTCACCCGGGCGACATCGACAACTTCAACAACGCATACCGTACGAACAACACGGTCAAGTACACGAGCGCGGATTACGGCGGCCTGAAGTTCGGCGGCACGTATAGCTTCGGCGGTGTTGCAGGCAACTTCTCGCAGAACCAGATCTGGTCGTTGGGCGCTGGCTATAACAACGGTCCGTTGGTCTTGGGCGTTGGTTATTTGAACGCGCGCACGCCGGCAGCTTCGGGTGGTCTGTTCAACAACGGCGGCACGGCAGCTACGCCGGCTGGCGCAGTGACGTCGCCGGTCTACGCTGGCTTCGCATCGGCTAACACGTACCAGGTTATCGGTGCAGGCGGTGCTTACACGTTCGGCGCAGCAACCCTCGGCTTGACGTACTCGAACATCCGTTTTGCAAACCTGGGCGCGTCGTACGCATCGCCGTTCAAGGGCCAAACGGCTACGTTCAACAACGCGGAAGTCAACTTCAAGTACCAGTTGACCCCGGCGTTGCTGGTCGGCGCAGCGTATGACTACACGCGCGGTTCGGAAGTCAACGGCAACTCGCGCGCTCAGTACCACCAAGGCGCGCTGGGCGTGGACTACTTCCTGTCCAAGCGTACCGACGTCTACGTGATCGGTGTGTACCAGCACGCTACGGGCGAAACCGTGAATGCGGCAGGCGCCGTCGTCACGGCAACGGCTGGCATCAACGGCCTGTCGGGCTCGTCGAACCAGAACCAGCTCGCAGCTCGCGTCGGCATCCGCCACAAGTTCTAATAAGTCGTAAAAACGCAGTTTGCCTCAAAGGCGCCTTCGGGCGCCTTTTTTTTTATGGCCGTCGTAGGATGCGCGGAAACGAAAAAGCCCGGCTGACTTGTCGTGTCAGCCGGGCCTTCGAATGCAGCTGATGCCTACGCGTTACGACGCGTCAGCGTCCGCGATGTTGGGCTTCCGCTCACGCCCGCCCATCACGCAGTTCCCGACGCAAAATCTTGCCGACATTGCTCTTGGGCAGCTCGGTACGGAACTCGACGATCTTCGGCCGCTTGTAGCCGGTTAGCTGCTGTTTGCAGTAGGCGAATATGTCGGCGTCCGTCAGCGCGTCGTCTTTCTTGACGACAAACAACTTCACCGCCTCACCCGAGTGCTGATCCGGCACACCGACCGCCGCGACCTCGAACACGCCGGGTAGCTTCGCGACCACATCCTCGATTTCGTTGGGGTACACGTTGAAGCCGGAAACCAGAATCATGTCCTTCTTGCGGTCCACGATCTTCACGAAACCCCGGTCGTTCATGAAGCCGACGTCGCCCGATTTGAAGAAGCCGTCCGGCGTCATGACTTTCGCGGTTTCTTCCGGCCGGTTCCAATAGCCAGCCATCACCTGCGGGCCGCGGATGCAGATCTCGCCCGGTTGCCCGAGCGGCACTTCGTTGCCGTCGTCGTCGCGGATGGAGACTTCGGTCGACGGCAACGGCAGCCCGATCGTGCCGCTATATTCGGTCACCGTCACGGGATTGCAGGTGACGCACGGCGACGTCTCGGACAAACCGTAGCCCTCGATGATCGGCGTCTTTGTGTGCTCGAACCAGCGCTTTGCGACAGCTTCCTGGACGGCCATTCCGCCGCCGTTTGCCGCGATCAGTTTCGAAAAGTCGAGCTTGTCGAAGTCAGGACTGTTCAACAGCGCGTTGTACAACGTGTTGACTGCCGGGATGGTGGTAATTGCGTAACCCTGCAGTGCCTTAATCGTGCCGGGAATATCGCGCGGATTGGGAATCAGCACGCCGAGTCCGCCTGTGCGGATGGTCAGCAGGCCGCACACCGTCAGCGCAAACACGTGGTACAGCGGCAAGGCCACAACCGTGATGAACTGCTCGATGTCCGTGCGGTTTGCGCGAACCGGATTGAGCCACACTTCGGACTGCAGCACATTCGCAATCAGGTTCCTGTGCAGCAGCGTGGCGCCCTTCGCCACGCCGGTCGTGCCGCCGGTGTACTGAAGGAACGCGACATCGTCGGGGCCTTGCTGGACGGGCTTGAAAGTCTGGCGCTCGCCTTCGGCGATAGCCGCGTTGAATTTGACGTGACCGGGCAAACTCCAGGCGGGCACCATTTTCTTCACGCGGCGCACGACGAAGTTCACGACAGCGCCCTTCACGCCCATCAGATCGCCCATTGCGGCGACCACGACGTGCTTGACAGCGGTATTGCGTACGACGGCCTGCAACGTGACGGCGAAATTTTCTAGCAGGACGATTGCTTCCGCGCCGCTGTCTTTCAACTGATGCTCGAGCTCACGCGGCGTATAGAGCGGGTTGACGTTCACGACCACATAACCTGCCCGCAGAATCGCCGCAATCGCGACCGGATATTGCAGCACGTTCGGCATCATGATTGCGATGCGGGCACCGCGCGCAAGGCCCTTCGACTGAAACCACGCGGCCAGCTTGCGCGAAAGCGCGTCGAGTTCGCCGTAACTGATGCCCTTTCCCATGCAGACGAACGCCGGCTTGTTGCGGTGCTCGCGGAATGCTTCCTCGAGCAGTTCGGCGACGGACGAATAGCGGGTCGGGTCGATCTCTGCGGGAACGCCGGGCGGGTAGGATTTCAGCCAGATTTTATCCATGCAGCGTCTCCTTCTTTATTTTCGAATGGTCGTGCTAAAAACGCATCGTAGCATGGGCGTCCCTGCGCTATTCGCGAAAAACGGCTGCGTTAGACTGCTGCCTCGAACCTTTGGAAGCCTTGTTGGCGAGGCTTGCGCGATGTTGCAAGAGCGCGTCAGACGCGCTCCACTTCGACGAGGCAGTCGTAGAAAGTTGCCGATCCGCCGAGATCGGTAAGCGCCTGGCTCGTGACCTGATTGGCGTTGCGGCCGTCGGGCGCGAGCTTTTTCCACCAGATCGACAAGCCGACCACAAGGCCTTCGCGCGCACGGTCGGTGACGCGGGCGCGCGCCTGCATCGAGCCGCGGTCGTTGAAAATGCGCACGTAATCGCCGTCGGCGATGTGACGCGGCTCAGCGTCGGCCGGGTGGATGTCGAGATGCGGCTCGCCTTCCGTCGACCGCAGACTTTCGACGTTGACGAACGTGCTGTTCAGAAAGTTGCGCGCGGGCGGCGAGATCATCGCGAGCGGATAGCGGGCAGCCAGTTCAGGCGCGAATTCCGCCGACTCATAGGGCGGCAGGTAATCCGGAAGCGGGTCGAGGCCCTGCTGCGCGAGCCGCTCGCTGTAGAACTCGCACTTCCCCGACGGCGTGTGAAAGCCGCCTTCGGCAAAAGGCGCGTCGGGCAGGTTCAGCTTTGCCCAGCCGGCCTGCTTGAGCGCTTCCCAGTTCACGCCTTCGAGCTTCTTGTCCTGCCAGCGGAATGCGTTTTGAGCAACGGCTTCGTCGCTTTCGAAGAGCGCCGGTTCATCCAGCGCCATGTGGCGCGCGAGGCCGCGAAAGATCTCCGTATTGGGACGCGCCGCGCCGACCGGCGGAATCGCCGGCAAATTCACCATGACGTGCGTGTGGCCGTACGACTTATGCACGTCGAGATGCTCGAGCTGCGTGGTGGCGGGCAGCAGAAGGTCGGCGTAATCGGCGGTGTCGGTCTGGAAGTGCTCCAGCACGATCGTGAAGAGGTCTTCTCGAGCGAAGCCGGCGGCGACGCGCCCCGAATCCGGCGCGACGGCAACCGGATTCGAGTTATACACGACGATCGCCTCAATTTTCGGACCGAACTCGGCGTCGCCTGGGTGCAGCAGCGCGTCGCCGATTGCATTCATATTGATGACGCGGCTCGGGCTCGCCGGCCAGCCGGGCATCAGGTCCGGACGCTGCAGCGCATGCGAGTCCACCGGCGCCCAACCGGACGACGACAGCAAGGCGCCGCCCGAACGCTCGCGCCACGCGCCGGTGAGCGACGGCAGGCACGCGATTGCGCGCACCGCGTTGCCGCCGCCGCGCACTCGCTGCAGACCATAGTTCAGGCGAATCGCCGCTTTCTTCGTGCTGCCGTAAAGTCGCGCGAGGTCGACGATAACCTGCTCGTCGATGCCGCAAATTTCTGCCACCCGCGACGGCGGATAGGTGAGCGCACGAGCCTTCAGCTCGGCGAAGCCCAACGTGTGCGCGGCGATGTAAGCGTGATCCAGCAGGTCTTCCGAGATCAAGACGTGCATCATGCCGAGCGCCAAGGCGCCGTCGGTGCCCGGTTTCAGCACAATGTGCTGATGACACTTCTCCGCCGTGAGCGACCGATACGGGTCAATTGCAATGAGGCGCGCGCCTCGGCGCTTGGCCTGCTGCGCGCGCGTCCAGAAATGCAGGTTCGACGCAATCGGGTTGGAGCCCCAGATGAGGATGACCTCGCTTTCCTCGAAAAACTCGGTGAGCATGCCGATGCTCGCGCCGTAGGTGTATTTCAAGCCAGCGGCGCCGGCTGCCGCGCAGATGGTGCGGTCCAGTTGCGACGCGCCCAGCTTGTGGAAGAAGCGCTGCGCGATGCTGTCGCCCTGGACGAGGCCCATCGTGCCCGCGTAGCTATATGGAAGGATGGCTTGCGGCGCGCGGCCGGCTATCTCCCGCAGGCGCTTTGCAGCCAGCTCCAACGCTTCTTCCCAGCCGATCGGCTCGAAACGGCCCTCGCCCTTGCGGCCGACGCGCCTCATGGGCGTCGTCAGGCGTTGCGGATGATGAACGCGCTCCGCATAGCGGCTGACTTTGGTACACAACGCGCCTTGGGTCGGAGCATGATCTGAATCGGCGACGACCTTGATTGCCCGGTCGCCTTCGACTGTTACCCGCATCGCGCAGGTGTCGGGGCAGTCGTGCGGGCAAACTGCGCGAGCGAATTCGATCGGAGCGTTCATTGGGTAACCATTCAGGAGACGGTAAGCAGGGCGCAACGCGGGATTTTATTACGTCCGCCGGCGGTTGCCTGCATGCTGCCGCCAAAAAGCCTTCGGCGTAGAATCGTTAGCACTGCGCCCGGGCGCATGTCGCCCGAGCGATTCCATGCAAGTCAAAGCGCAAGCACATCGGCACTCTATTATGAAACTGATCCCCGAAATTCAGGCTGCTCACGGAGAAATCCAGACTCTTCGACGAACGATCCACGCTCATCCCGAACTGCGTTATGAAGAAACAGCGACTTCGGAGCTGGTCGCGAAGACGCTCGAGTCATGGGGTATAGAAACGTATCGCGGACTGGGCAAGACAGGTGTTGTCGGCGTGCTCAAGCGTGGCAATGGCAAGCGCTCGATCGGGCTGCGCGCCGACATGGACGCGTTGCCGATTCAGGAGCTGAACAGCTTCGAACATCGGTCGAAAAACGATGGAAAAATGCACGCGTGCGGTCACGATGGACACACGGCGATGCTGCTCGGCGCAGCCCGGCATCTGGCGAAGCATGGCGATTTTGACGGCACCATCGTTTTCATTTTTCAGCCGGCCGAAGAAGGCGGCGCCGGCGCGCAGGCCATGATCGACGACGGCCTTTTCGAAAAATTTCCTGTGGATGCAGTGTTCGGCATCCATAACTGGCCGGGCATGCCGGCGGGCCACTTCGGCGTAACCGAAGGGCCGATCATGGCGTCCAGCAACGAATTCCGCATTGAGATTAAAGGTGTTGGCTCGCACGCAGCGCTGCCGCACAACGGACGCGATCCGGTGTTTACCGCTGTGCAGATCGCTAATGGCTTGCAAAGCATCATCACGCGGAACAAGAAGCCGCTGGATACGGCTGTGCTTTCGATCACGCAAATTCATGCCGGCGATGCAGTCAACGTCGTCCCTAACGATGCGTGGATCGCGGGCACCGTACGGACTTTTACGACTGAAACGCTCGATCTGATCGAAGCGCGCATGCGCAAAATCGCTCAAAGCACGGCGGACGCTTACGATTGCACGGTCGACGTTCATTTCCACAGAAACTATCCGCCCACTATCAACAGCAGTGAGGAAGCGCGGTTTGCGGCCGCCGTCATGAAGGAAGTTGTCGGGGCAGAAAAGGTGGACGACTCGGTCGAACCTACGATGGGCGCGGAGGACTTCTCGTTCATGCTGCTGGCGAAGCCGGGATGTTATGCGTTTCTTGGCAACGGCGAGGGCGGCCATCGCGACGCCGGCCACGGTGCAGGCCCCTGCATGCTGCACAACGCGAGCTATGACTTCAACGATGAGTTGCTGCCGATCGGCTCGACGTATTGGGTGCGGCTTGCGCAGCGGTTTCTGGCGGTAGAGAAGTAGGACGGAAAGTCGGGGACGGGACGATGTGTTGTGTGTCCGTCGGTTCAGGAACGCGGGGATGACTTACCTGGCCTGCTGACCTGGCAGCCCGATCCGCTGATGGACGATCAGGAACTCGACTCGCGGCAGTCGACCGGCGCGGTGTACTGGGAAGGCGCGGCGCGGGTGAGCCGCGATGGTACTGAGCTCGGGCGTGCGTATCTGGAACTGACCGGCTATGCCGGCGCTCTGCGCATGGGCGGGCCGTGACGGCGCCGTATTTTCCAGCGCCGTAAACGCAGAAACCCCACCTTTGTGGGGTGGGGTTTCTGACACTGCTGGGGAGCCTGACGATTACCTACTTTCACACGGGTAATCCGCACTATCATCGGCGTGGAGTCGTTT
>Ga0307412_10000298_pt1 | contig 31527 bp, 29 predicted proteins | sample DK1Cmetagenome_3_FD_203823 | JGI IMG/M metagenome (GOLD analysis project Ga0307412, IMG submission 203823) | Maize rhizosphere microbial communities from greenhouse at UC Davis, California, United States - DK15-C-1 | ecosystem: Host-associated > Plants > Roots > Rhizosphere > Soil | place: USA...
GGGCTCAGCGAAGCCGAGTGGCAGCGTAACTGGTCGGTGAAGCCCTATGGCTATATCCGAATGCTGCGCGCCTTCGTACCGATGATGCGGGAGCGCGGAAGTGGCGTCATCATCAACATGATCGGCCAGATCAATCAGGTGGCGACCAACAAGGCGTTGTTCTCCGCCGCGAGCTGTTCATCGCTGACGACGATAACGCAGGCGCTCGCGCACGAGCTCGCCCAATGCGGCGTCCGCATTGTCGGTGTCGGCGCCTGGGTCGTGAATACGGAGTCGGTGGTTCAGGGCTATCGCGAAAAAGCGGTCTCGAAGCTGGGCGATGCCAGCCGCTGGCGCGAACTGCTGACGCACCTGCCGTTCGGACGCGCCGCCGAGCCAGCTGAAATCGGCGATCTCGTTGCGTTCCTCGCATCGGACCGGGCGCGCTATATCTCGGGCCAAATCATCAACGTCGACGGCGGCTATATCGCGAGCAGCGTGCCAACGCTTGCCGCCGGGGCGCTCGCCCATGAATAGGTCAAGAGACCCGGCTGCAGGAAAGGAGCAGTGGCTCCGATCGCGCTAAGCTATTTCTTGCGCCTCACGCACTGCTGAGATGCTTTCTCCCAAGCAGCACTGCGCCACAAAGACGATCAGGCCCTTTACGGGTTGAGAGCATCGGTCTTGGGGTTTTCAGCTCTGATCTGTTTTGCCAGAATGCGTCGGGCTCGGACCGCGGCTGCATCCCCGCGAAGGATGACAGGATCCAAATCCCAAAAACCATTGCCTTCCAGATTCTGTTGAACCTTGGCAATCATGGGCTCGTCCTCTTGCGCAAACGCCTGCGCGACGCTCTGGTGGATAAGGGTACCGAGATCCTCATCCTCCTGTTTCCGGTTGCGGCCAATCAGCCAGAAATAATGCGTGCTTCCCTCCGTTTCGGGGGTTAGGAAATGCGCGTTGGGCATCGCGGGTCCCGTTTCCGGCGGGCAACCGCGATAGGCGAAGCCGACGTCAAGCAGCAATGAGGACGGTGATGTCCAGCGCATGTGCGATCGGAGGTCGCCGGCATCTTCCTGGCCGTCCCAGATCAATCGGAAGAAAGGTGTAACCTGCTCACCCTCGCTCCACAGATAGGACCAGATGGTGTCGCCATCCTGCCTGACATCCTTGCGGCACCGCTCCGCGAACCCCGGATTGGCAAGCATCGGATGGAGATATTCGGTGTGGCTCAGGTCCAGCAGGTTGTCCGTCACCAGTTCATAGTGCGCCGCGACGTGCAGATATCCGTAGGATATTACGAACTGCTCATCGTCGAAAAGAGAAAAGTCGGGAATCAGGTTCGGATCGGCACGGTCCACTTCCCCCATCCATAGCCATACGGCGCCATGCCGATCGACCGCAGGATAGCTTTTCACTGACGCGCGCTGGGGGATCGCGCCGCCGTCATGGGGATTGAATACGCATTTGCCGCGCTGGTCGAAACGAAGCCCGTGATAAGGACATTCAATCATGTCATTGACCAACCGACCGTCGCTCAATGAGGCGTAACGGTGCGGGCACAGGTCACCTACCGCCATAATCCCGCCGTCGGCCAGCCGCGCGATTGCCACGGCTTCTCCAAGCATCTTGATACGGATCGGTCGCTCCGAAATCGACGCGGTCCACCCAGCAACATACCATGCATTTCGCAGAAACATTCCCGCCTCCTGGATTGCGGCGTCGCCGAAGCATCTTTGATCCCGGTCTATGTCCAAGGCGGACCGGCGGAAAATCGGTATCACCGATGGCGAAGATCACTCGTCGTTATGGCGGTGATGCCCTTCTCCATCAAAGGCGGAAACGGCAGGTATCGAGCAAAGTGATGAGACAGCTCGACTGTCCCACTCTAACATATGCATAGATTTGGACGGCCGACCCCATGTTCAAAGACTTTCTGCTCGCACGTCATGCGCCCGACAAGTCACTGACCGAAGTTCAGACCTATCTGGAATATGTCCATGCGCCGCTCGCCCTTTCGGTCACGGCGTTGGCGCAAGAGTTGCAGCGCTACACGATGAACCATGTCGTCAGCGACGATCGTGCTCGTTGCGCGCTCCACGCTGGTCTGCCGGGACTCGCGACGGTTGTAGAGCATGTCCTTGGCGGATGGCCGGGAATCGGTCGTTTCTCGGTGGACCCGGATTATTTGGCGCACGTGAAGCCGGACGAACAGCACATGGAAACAACGCTCCTGCACGGGCCGCCTCCTTTCGTGGCCGTAGAACAGGAATTGCCGATCTTTCATTCGGAGGGAACCGGCGCTCTCAGAATCTTCGACTTCATCCGAGCGGCGACGAATCTGACACACGCTGACTTTCTGACCGCCTTGGACCAGGACGGACAGGCCTGGGCCCGCTCCGCGCCTTATCAGACTGCCGTTACACGACGCGTTCACAGCATTGTGGGCGGAGGAGTCGCATCTTTCGGCGCCGAAACCGACCCGATCGACGCCGTGATCGAGATTTGGGTGCACGACTATGATGTTTTTGGTAGGTCGCGGGACGATCAGTTGGCTCGACGGGCGGCCTTCTGCAATGTTGACCGCTCATTTTCGGCGGTCACGATCCAGCGAACATTGAAAATGGAATCAAACATTTAGGATCGGATTAGTCAAACTATGAAAGGCGGTCATCCGCCGGTCACGGTGAAGCGTATCGATGCACTTGGCTCCCGCACTGTAGCGCTGCGGCATAGCAAACCCATTGAATACAAACTCTAACAATCCATAGGAGGCAATTCTTCAGCTACCTCGCGCATCAGCGAGGCGATCCAGAGATGGCCTGGATCCGCTTCGCTCCTCGGGTGCCAATAGGCCGTTTCGTGCAGGTCGGGAAGCGACAGCGGGGCGGGACGTGAGATCAGGCGGAGGTGATCGGCATAAAGAGATGCCAACCGCGCAGGCACGATCGTGACCAGGCGACTGTTGCTGATCATCGCCATGGCAGCGTGAAAAGTGGAAACCCACGCAATCGTCGAAGGCCTGCGACCGCGGCGGCGCAGCTCCTGCTCCACCAGCCCCACCACATCGCGGCTTATGCGCACATCGACATATGGCTGTCCGCAGAAATCGTCGTAGGTCATTGGTCGGCTGAGGTCTGGGTTGTCGCGGTCGCCAACCAGCACGAACCGGTCACTAAAAAGAAAATGCTCGCACGACACGTCCTCTGTATAGGAAGGATCAAGTGCGGCGCGGTCCGACAGCGTGACGCAGAAGTCGACATTTCCTTCATAAACGCGCGAGATCGTATCGGCCGTCAGTTCCTCGAGCTGGCAGCCAATATTAGGCGCGCGCTGATGAAGCCGATGCACCAGCGAGACGCCGAACACCTCGGCGCAATAAGAGGTCATCGCTATTCTGCAAACGCGGCTGGTGGCCGCGGGATCGAAATTCTGCTGGTCCGCCAGAAGATTACGCACTCGCGAAAGCAAGTCCTTGACCGAGCCAGCGATGGACTTCGCCCGCGGCGTCAGTTCCATGCTGCGACCGACACGGATGAGCAGCGGATCCGCAAGATGCAAGCGAAGTTTTTGCAGCGAAGCGCTCATCGCCGGTTGCGACACGCACACACGATCCGCTGCGCGGGTCACATTCTTTTCGCTCAGAAGCGCGTCGAGCGCGACAAGAAGGTTCAGGTCGAGACCCTCAAAGTGCATTTTCTCTCCTCGCCCGTCGCTTCAACTTCCGGATTATAGTCTAGGGCATACGATATTCAGCAAGACCGTGCACCGTATTCCGGATCAGTTGTCGAAGCCACATATGCCCGGCATCCGAGTCAGTACGCATGTGCCAGATGAGCGAGTCCTCAAGCAGCGGCAGTTGAAGCGGTGAGGCCAAATGGCGCAAATTGAGGTCGTGCGAGCACGCCATTGCGGCGGATCGCCGCGCAAACAGCACCATATTCGAGCCGCTGATCATCCGGAGCGCAAGTTGATAGCTCGGCACGACTGACGGCGTCGTCGGCTTGACGGTTTGTTGATCCAGAACGTGTTCCACCACGCTTCTGATCTTTTCGCCAACCCGCACGATCACCAGTGGCAGCGCGCAAAGCTCGTCGTAGCTCATGCCTTCATGAACGTGCGGATTATCCCGAGCCGCAACGAGGGTAAACGGATCGCGCAACAGGGACTGGGACAGGAACTCATCATATGCGCGCATGTAATCGAAGTAGACTGGATCATCGATGGTAATACAGCAATCGATCAAACCATTGCGAAGCTGGTGAAACATGTCGGCGTTCGTATACGAGATTTCGCAGCGCAGCCCTGGCGCCTCGCGGATGAGCGCCTTCGATAGCTGCGGCATAATCAGTTCCGCAGTGAAGCTCGACATTGCGAGCCGGAAACCGCGATTGCTAGATTTCGGATCGAACGCGACCGTCGCGTCGAGAGTCGCGCGGATATCGATCAGAAGATTGCGCACCGGCTCGACCAGGGCCTTGGCGCGAGGTGTCAGTTCCAGGCGTTGGCCGACCCGCTCGAACAGCGCGTCGGAAAAATGATATCGAAGCCTCTGCAAGGCAGCGCTCATGGCGGGCTGGCGTAATTGCAACCGGTTCGCGGCGCGTGTCACGCTGCGTTCTTCGAGCATCGCATCGAGCGCGACGAGCAAATTCAGATCGACGCCTTGGAAATGCATGGCGAACGGGTTCCTTTCGGTCGGCGAACAACATAAAGGGCGGTCTGCGGCCGGAAAAATCGTTTACGCGGCTGATTGTCATTCACACTGGTGATAGGTCGATACGGCGCCTGGCGCTGACCGCCTCACATAACGCGCTATCCGACGAGGATGGATACCGCCTCGGTCGGCTGCACGCGGCAATCATAATCTTCCACCACTAAACGGCGGGCGCGCTGGGTGAGAAATCGCCGTCAGAGTGACAGCAATTCCGTGGCGTTGCGGCCGGCAACCATTTGCTGAATGTCGGGATCAAGTCCCTCCAGCAGCGCCGCCGGAGCATAGTGGCCCATGTCGAACGGGTAATCGGTGCCGATGACGAGTTGCGACCAGCCCACCTGTTCAGCGAGCCGCCGAAGAGACTTGGCGTCATAAACCAGGCTGTCGAACCAGATGCGGCGGAGATAGCCGCTTGGCGGATACGCACAGCCGCACGCTTCCGGCCTTACGGCCCGCGCTTGGTCCGATCGGCCGATATAGTTTGGAAGATAGCCACCGCCATGAGCCGCAAGGATTTTCAGGCGCTGATGCCGATCGAACGTACCGCCGAAAATAAGCTTCGAGAGGCACACGGTCGTCTCGAAGGGTTGTCCGATCGTGTTCGCCAGATAGTCTGTCGCCAGTCGGTCGCCCAGAGTTGTGCCCCAGGGATGGATGAAGATGGCTGCACCAAGCTCCTCCGCCTTATGCCAAAACGGATCGAAGCGTTGGTCGGATAGATCAACCTCGCCGACCATCGTCGAGATTTGCGCACCCTTGAAGCCGAGGTCACGCACGAGCGTCTCGAGTTGCCGGGCAGCCAGGTGGGGATGACCAAGTGAAACCGCGCCCAGACCGACGAACCGATCGGGATGGCTGGCGCAAAGTTGTGCGACGGCCTCGTTTTGAAGCCGCGCAATCTCTTCAGCCAAATCGTGATCGGCCCAGTAGCAATATTGAGTGGGGCTTGGGCTGACGACCTGAAGATCTATGCCCATCGCATCCATATCCGCCACACGTGTTTCAGCATTTGTCAACCTGGGCAGCAGCTTAGAGAACTGCTCACGATTAAAGAGGGTCGAGGTTGCGCCGAAGCTTCGATCCTGAAGCGCCAGTTCGTTCGCCCGCCGGGCGTCCTGACCCAGCAAGATCTCCACTGCCGGCGTAAAGAGGTGGCAATGAACGTCGATCGTTCTGAACGGCAGGCGCTCGACCATCGTGCCGGGGATGACGATTTCTTCCGCCGCGCGGCAGCCGTGCAAAAGCCCGGGGGACGGATCACCTTTCATTTCGACCATCTTTCCGTCACAGCCGCTGCATTGACAAAGCTACACTGAAAGGCGCCAGCCCTTTCCGTGAGCCTGATGCTCAGAACCGCACCGTTGCGGTTCCGCCGAATGTCAAAGGAGGGAGCGGATTGTAGAGGATCCCCTGGGGCGAGACCAATCGCGTGCTTGCGATTTGCTGATCAAGCAGATTCTTGCCCCAGAGCGTGAGTTTCAATTTGTCTGATGCGTCGCTCCATGAGATTGATGCGTTAAGTTGCTCATAGGCACGCTGACGTGCCAACGGGTTGTTATCGACTGATCCGAAGAAGCTGCCGCTGTGATAAAGATTGGCAGTGATTCCCAAGGTGCCGCCGGCAAACGACGTGGACCAGTTACCGCCTATGTTTGCCGTGAACTTTGCGGCGTAGGCCAGGTTGTTACCTGCCGCGTCGCATGTGAACAGGGCGCTGCTGCCCGGCGGATTCGCCACACAGTTGCGCCCCGCCTGGAAATAGCTGTAGTCTGCATCCGGAAAGCGGGTGAACCGGTTGTGCAGATAGCTAAGACCGCCCGTCAGGCTAAAGCTTGGCGCCAAAACCGCCTCAATATCAAGATCGAGCCCATAGAGCTTGGCTTGCGCGCCATTGTATATCGCGAGCGAGGTTTGAATGTAACGGGCCACCTGGATGTTTGAATAACGGTAATGGAATGCAGCGACGTTCAATCGCAACCGCCGATCCATTAGCTCTGTCTTCAAGCCCGCCTCGATGGCGCGGATCTTCTCGGGTCGATACGGGTCCTGCTCGGGAACGTTGGGATTGTAGCCACCGCTTTTGAAGCCGGTATTGTACGAGACATAGCCGAGCACCCTGTCGGTGAAGCTGTGATCGAGCGCGACGCGGTAGGAAAAATTGCTAAAGCTCGATTTCGGCTCGACCGTTGGGGGGGGCACCGGATTTGTCGCCACTGGAAATCCGTCGATCAGGAAGCTGGAAGTACCGGACAAGGACTTTCTCTCGTGAGTGTAACGTCCGCCCAGAGTTAACCGCGTATCGGGCAGGAACTCCCAGCTAGCCTGCCCGTAGCCAGCATATGACCGGGTCCGTTGCCGGTCGTTCGCAACCGTGGCGATTTGGTTGGCGGGGATCCCGAAGAATGGCAGCGTGAGGACCGGACCGAAATTCACGCGCAACGGATCGTAGCCGTCACTTGATGCGAAGTAATAGAGGCCCGCCGTCCACTTCAACGGGCCACTCCCGTCAGAACTCAATTGCAGTTCCTGGCTGAATTGGTTCCAGACCGCGCGCGTGCCGGGATCGAATGCGAACAATGGATCCCGAGTCGCGTCCAGGTCAAACGAGAATTGGAACCGGGTTTGCCGGTAAGCAGTGATACTCTTGAGTGCGACGCCGTCGATTCGCTGATCGATGTTCAGCGAAACGCCCCAGGCATTCATCTCGCCGGCTGGCTCGGCGTCTTGATCGAGATCGTAGAAGTCATTGGGGAATGCGTAGGGCCCACTCGCCGTGAAAACGTTGTTGTAAAAGGCATACGCCTCGGCGCCACGCGTCGGCGCGAGGAATGTCAGCGCCGATGATTTGCGGTATGAATAGTCCCCGGCGATGGTAACGCTGGTGTCGCTGCCCGGCTCCCAAAATATCTTGGAGCGCAGCGCCAAATCGTGCTGGTCGCGCATCACGTCACGGCCGGTGGCGAGGTTGCGGCCGTAGCCGTCCCCCTGTGCGACATAATGAATCGCCAGATCGGCCGCGAGGGATTCCGCGAAGCCGCCGGTCAAATAGCCGTCCACCGATTTGGTGTTGTAGTTCCCGTATCCCACTGTGAGGTTACCGCCGGCATTCTGCGACGGCGTCTTGGTCACGACTTGCAACAACCCGCCCGTGGCGTTCCGCCCGAACAGGGTGCCCTGCGGCCCCTTGAGCACCTCGATGCGGTCGATGTTTCCCAATGACAGCAGCGAGCTGCTTGAGCTGGCGAGGTAGACACCATCGAGATAGATGGCGATCGGATTTTCGATCCCCGGCCCATTGGAATCCGTACCCACACCGCGCAAATGCGGGCGAAGGAAACCAACACTCACCGACATTTGCAACCCGGGAGTGACCTGGGCCACGTCGACCGCATCAGCGACGCCGAATGCCGCGAGATGCGCGGCGTTCGTCACGGTAACGGCAATCGGCACCTGTTGCAGGTTTTCGTTACGACGCTGCGCCGTGACGATGATGTCTTCAAGCCCAACCTGTGTTTCGTCAGCTGCCGCTGCCGCGGCGGGCGCGGCTTGCGCCCAAGCCGGAACAGTGGCGAGCGGCACCAGAGCCGCAGTCGTCAAGAGCAGCGCCTTCATCATTAGCCTCCCCTTAGTCCGCACCTGCGTCGTCGCGGGCGGTTTCAGTGCGGATGACGCCGAACTCGGTGTAGTCTTCCTGTTCAGCGTTTCGCGACTAACCTTTAGTCCGATTCAATTGGCGCGATCAAATCCGTTAAAATTATGCGGGCAATAGACATCATCGATAAACTGCTCCTTCTAGTTCTATACAGATATGATGTGAGAGCTTATCATAATATTTCGACAATCTCCCATCATACAACCCAGAATTATTTTTCTATAATAGGGAGTCCACATGAATAACGAGAAATGGTCGACAGCCGATATCTGCGATGTGTTAGGCGAAATGGCTACTATATTGCCACTGCCGTTCAAGCATTATGGCGGCTTGCGACGGTTCTGCGGACCCGTCTTCACCGTGGATTTGCCTGATGGACCAGTGGTCGTGGGTTCCTTGCTTCAGCGAGAGGGGCATGGTCAGGTGCTGCTGGCGGATGCGCGAAGCGATTGTTCCGTTGCACTGATCGGCGACCGGGCCACTGCGACTGCGATGGAGAACGGCTGGGCGGGAATCATCCTTATCGGTGCCGTCAGAGACGTGGCAGCTCTGCGTGACGCGGCGATCGGGATCGCGGCGCTGGGAAGCTCCCCCCGACGCGCACCCCTTGATGGCCGAAGGCTCGATAATCGAGCCCTCTGCATCGCCGGACGAACAATATACGACGATTTCTGGGTTTATGCCGATGAAGATGGGATCGTAGTCACCAATAAGCAGATGATCCATAGGTGAAAATCGACTGAGATCGCATTTGGGATCATTCTGGCCGATGACGGTCATCGACCAGTTCTATTTGTGTTAGGCGCGCAGGCTTTTAGTTGGAACGAAAGAAACCATTTCGACTGTTGGGAAGGACTGGAGCCATGGCGAACCTGCCAAAAGTGCGCGCGACCGATTTGAAGGGGATCATGGCGTATATGATCACCCCGATCATTGAGGGCGCGGACCGAACGACGCCCCACGCCATCAATCATGATGAGGCGGCGCGGGCGGCAGACCGGTTGATCGCGGACGGCGTGGCCGGCATTTGCCTGAACGGCACCTTCGGCGAAGGTCCGTCGGTCACCGCCGAGGAGCAAAAGTCGCTGACCGCGACGGTTGTCGAGGCGGCGCGCGGGCGCGTTCCCATCTTCGGCGGCGCAACGACGCTTAACACACGCGACACGATCGTCCGGGTCAAGGCGGCGCGTGACGTTGGCGCACAGGGCGTCATGCTCGGTCGGCCGATGATGGCGACGATGTTCGATCAGAATACCGTGCGCTTCTACAAGGATATCGCCGAGGAAATTCCTGACATGGCGATCGTGCTTTACGACGATCAGGAGGCATTCAAGCGGCCGATGTCGACGTTCGTTTTCGCCGAGCTGGCGAAAGTGCCGCAGGTAGTCGCCTGCAAATACCGCACGCGGATCATGATCTCGGGCCTGATGAACGACGTATATAATCGTGACATCGAAGTTGTCGGCAACAATATCAAGCTGATGCCGGCGGAATTCGACTGGAAGTTCGCCTACCAGAATTTCGGGGTCGACATGATCTGGTCCTCGGGTGTGAACGGTGGCCCGGCGCCCTCGATCGCACTGCAGAACGCCTTGTTCGACGGTGATTTCGCGGCCGCCGACGCAATCACGCGAGATCTCTCCTGGTCCTATGAAGGGCTTGTTCCCGCCGGCGGCCTCGAAGTCTGGCACGCCGACAAGATTCCCTTCATGAAGGCACGCTTCGCAGCTGCCGGGTATATCAAGCCCGGCCCGTCACTGCCCCCATATACGTGGATCAGCGAAGAACGGCTGGCGGTCGCGCGGGAGTTGGGGCGCCGCGCGGCAGAGCTTCAGGCCAAATATTCTGCGGTCGCGCTGGCTGCTTGAACGCGACGCACAGGATTGTCATGGCCGATTATCCAGACTGTTTTCGAAGCCGTTGGTCGTGTGACGACCCATCCCATTGTTTCGAGGTAGAGAACCCGGCGACAGGCAAGCGAATTACGACCGTCCAGGGCGGGAACGCGCAGATGGTCGACAGCGCCGTGCGTGCCGCCCACGAAGCCTTTAACCGCGACTGGCGCTGGCGCAGGCCGCGCGAACGTGGCGAGTTGCTGGTGGAATGCGCCCGTCTGCTCCGCAGGCATGCCGACGAATTGGCGGCAATCGAGTCAAGCGAAGTAGGCAAGCCGATCAGCCAGGCGCGTCCGTTCGACGTCGAGTTCCTGATCTGGAGCTTCGAGTATTTTGGCGGCCTTGCCGACAAGGTGCCTGCAATGCTCATGGACACGGGGCCGATCGACGTGGGCGTGCGGCTAGAGCCGCACGGCGTGGTCGGAGGCATCATTCCATTTAACTGGCCGCCGATACACACTGGCGGAAAGACCGCACCGGCGCTGGCGGTCGGCAACACAGTGGTCCTGAAACCGAGCGAGCAAGCCCCGCTTGTTATCCTCCGGATCGTCGAACTGCTGAACACTATTTTGCCGAAAGACGTGCTGCACGCCGTTCCCGGCGTCGGACCTGAGACCGGGGCCGCGCTTGCCAGCCATCCTCTGGTTCGCAAACTGTCCTTCACCGGGTCGACCGCGACGGGCATCGCTGTGCTCAAGGCGGCCGCGGATAACATCACGCCCGCACTGTTGGAGCTCGGCGGCAAGAATCCGCTGGTCGTGTTCGACGACGCCGATCTGGATCAGGCTGTCGCGGGCGCGCTCGACGGGGCCTTTTTCAACCAGGGAGAGGCTTGCACCGCCGCATCGCGTCTGATCGTGCATCGGTCAATCCACGATAAGTTCGTCGCCCGTCTGGCTCCAGCGGTGCAGCGCCTGCGTGTCGGCGATGGCGCCGATGCCACCACGCATGTCGGGCCGCTGGTGACGCGGCACCACCAGCGAAAGGTGCTCGACTATATCGCATTGGGCGTCAGCGAAGGTGCGACGATCGCCGCTCAGGCGCCTCTGCCGACCGACCCGCGCCTCGCTGACGGCTTTTATGTCGCGCCGACCCTGTTTACGGGCGTATCGGAAGAGATGCGGATCGCGCGGGAGGAAATTTTCGGGCCAGTCACCGCCGTGATCCCGTTCGACGATTTCGACGATGCACTTCGCATCGTCAACGGGACCGAATATGGCTTGGTCGCCGGTGTCTATTCACGCGATACGTTGAAGGCTCAGCGCCTCGCCCGCCGGATCGATGCCGGCATCGTGATGATCAACAATTACAACCGGGCCTTCATGGGAACCCCATTCGGTGGAACCAAGGCCAGCGGATACGGTCGGGAACATTCGGTCGACACACTGCGCGAATTCGGCCGGATTAAAGCGATCCGTACTCCGAGCGGCGAAGGCACGATCCCGCGCTGGAGCGCGGTGGATGAGCTGTTGGGCGATAGCTAGCGGATTGCTCGTTAGGCCGGCTCCGCCAGCCGGGTCATGGCTTGCGTATAAACGGCAGTAAGCTCGTCGCTGGGCGCTCGCGAAAGCTCCAGCCTGCCGATCTCTACCGACGATTCAACCACGTCGCGGCAGCGGTCGAAACGGCGATCGGTGAAGGCGACAAGATCGCGTTCGAGTGTTGCCCGCGTGTCAAGATATTCGGCGAGCAATAAGCCATCCTCGAGCGCACAACATGCGCCTGAAGCTAACTGGGGCGTCGTCGCATGAACGGCGTCGCCGATCAGTATGACCCGTCCGGAATGCCAGGGGCGGTCGAGGAGCAGCGCTTCAAGCGGCCGATAGACCGTTTGCGTTTCGGGCGTCAGCGTGTCTCGGATCTGTCCGATCATGCCCCCGAACCCGCGCAGCGCCTCGCGCAAGCGGCGAAGCTGCTGGGATGCATCGAGATAATCCGCGCTGGGCTCAGGCGTCAGCGTGAACATGTAGACCTGATCCTGAGAGACGGGTGTAATACCCGGCTTGACGATATCGCCGAGATAGATCTCGATCACGTCGAAGTCGGGCGGGCGGGGCGCCAGCGTTCGGAATGCGCCCTGCCCCGTAAAAAATGGCTGCGGCGCGCCGGGAAAGATCATTGAGCGGACTTTGGAATGAACGCCGTCAGCACCGATGATGAGATCGTACTCGCCTGCGCTACCGTCAGTGAACCGTACCGTAACGCCTGATGGCTCTTCGCGCAATTTCGCGATCGTCAGACCGAGCCGCACCGGCACCCCTTTCGCGAGCGTCTTGCGCGACAGGATGTCGTGCAGGACGGGGCGCATGATCCCGCCGGATGCCGGAAAACCCGGCGTTCCCCCATCGATCCGGAATTCGTTGATCAGCGTTCCATCGACGAGCCGGAACCGCGTACCCTTGGCCGCGTAACCCGCAGCCAGCACATCCTTTGCGACGCCGAGCTGGACAAATGCTCGGAACGTCGCCGGCTGGATCGTGATGCCTGTGCCATAGGCCCGCCAATGCGGATCGAGATCAATGAGCTCGACCGTATGATGGCCCGACAGGGCGATCGCGCACGACATACCCCCGATGCCGCCGCCGACAATCAGAATTCTCAGCCCATCACGCATCATTCGGCCGCTTCGTCGTATGAGTGTCGACCGATGTCGCCGCGCCGGGGTCTCGCGGTCTCTGCGAAGCTCACGTCCCAGTCGGCGCCCTGGCTCCAGAACTCAGGCACATCGTGCATCCATTGGCCGAACCCAAACAGGGCATCCCAATCGCGCGGAATCCATCCGTCATCGAGTTGATCGCCATCCGCCCCATATTCGGCCTCGCCTCCCGCCGGGCACGGGAAATAATGAAACAGCGCCGATCCGATCCGATGCCGGCCCAATCCCCAGGTCGACTTCGCCCAGCCGCGCCGCTCCATATAGTTACGACCCACCATGATCTCGTCGAGATCGATGACGTGATAATTAACGTGATGGAAGCGCGTTTGGCCGTGCATCCCTGCCATTGGGCCGGAAGAGTCGAAGAAAAAGATGTTATGATGGTCATTTGCGCCGTCGCAACGGAGATATGATCCTGCGCCGCGCTGCTCGTCCGTCAGGCGGAAGTCGAGCCGTTCTATCATGAAATCCCGGCAAAGAGCGGTATCCGGGACCATGTATACCACGTGCATCATCCGCTTGGGGTTGGCGCGTGCAATCCATTTGCGATGGACATTCATACGGCCCGTATTGCCTGGCGTGTTGACGGGGTCGGTCGATGTCAGCGGCATACGGTAGGTCGGCCACAGCCTGAGAGCCATCGGCAAACCCCCATCCGCTATGAAATGCGCCGTTCCATCATTATCACGCCTGATCTCTCGATCGGCCTCAACCGCTGCGATCAACTTGTCGAGATGCTCGCGGCAGTCGACGCCCCAGACCACCTCATGCACGCCGATCCCATCGATCAGGGAGCCCGGAACGGGATCGGTTTTGAGATTGCGCAGGATCACGTTCGAAGTGTCGGGCAATTTGAAGCGGATATGTCGCTGCGTCCGCTCGAAAAGCGACAGGCCGAAATCCTCAAAGAAATCTGTCGACCGATCCAAATCGTCGACACAATAGGTAACGCTTTCCAAGCCGAGGATTGCCATCCTTTAACTCCCAATACTAGCGCAGACCGTGGGCGCGGCTCGCCTCAACGGAGATATACCAGCCTGACAGGTGGCGGAAATCATCTTCACTGATCGATCGTATATATGAGCACGATAGCATTCGGCTGTGGTGAAGCCGCTCGAGACAAATTTTCAGGCTGGCTTGATATGAACGCGGTTGCGCAGCCAGCCTATCTTCTCAACATAGAGTTCAACGACATCGCCGTCATTCAGGAACCGGTTTTGCTCGAGCCCGCAACCGGTCCCAACTGTACCCGAACCGATCACTTCTCCAGGCCAGAGCGTCTGTGACAAGCTCAGTTCGGCAATGCAGCGTTCAAACCGATGATACATGGTCGCGCTTGAGCCGTCGGACCATTGCTCACCGTTCACATAGGCTTTCATGGCAAGATCATAGGGATCAGGAATTTCATCGGGCGTCACGATACATGGACCCAGGGTCACGCCTTGATCAAATTCCTTGCCCCGGCCCGGACCGAGGCGGCCTTCCATCACCTTGGCCTGCGTATCGCGCGCGCTCCAGTCGTTATAGATCGTATAGCCGAAAATGTGAGAATGGGCCTCGTCCTCCGTAATATCGCGGCCGGTTTTTCCGATGATGACGGCCATCTCCAATTCATAATCCGCTGTCCGCGAGTAGGAGGGCCAGCATATCTCCTCATCCGGACCGGAAACAAGAAAGCGGCTGGTCGTGTAATAGATTGGCCGCTCGTACCAGACCGGCGGGATTTTTCCGTATCCGCGCGCCTCGAGGGTGTTCCGCATCTCTACGGGATCGCCGGACTGCGCGATGAGGACCTCCATCTGCATTGCCATGGCGTTGGCGAAATGCTGCTCGAAGCTCAGGAAGTCCCTGATTTGTGCGGGCACTGGTAACGGTGCGACAAGACGGACGTCCTCGGTTCGGACCACTGCGCCGGGCGGGCAAGCGGCAACAAGATCGCGCGCGCTGTTCAACCCATCCTGGCCCGCTTCAATCAAACTCATCATGGACCGGAACAGGGCATCAGCCGTCGACCTGATCTGCGCTGCTTCCAGAAGATCGATTATTTTAAGATCGTCATCCAAAAAAGCGCCAACGCGCGTTCCACTGGAGCCGATATAGCTGACAAGGCGCATAATTTTGACCTGATCTTTCTATAGGCTTCGCTTTATTATGCTCTAGACGGTTCATGGGAAATCACATCGGTCGATGCCAACCATATGGCACCTATATACTATGACAGGCATCAATGCGAAGGCAGCTGCCAGGCTTTGAGAGCGAGCCCGGGGCCGGCCCCCTCGTCAGAGATCGAGAACCAGCTCCTGGGATAGGGATCGGGAACAACAAATCATAAGCCTGTCATTAGCTGCCCTGGCCTGATCAGAAAGCATGATGTCGCGATGGTCGGGTTGTCCGGCAATTACCTTAGTCTCGCAGGTTCCACAAAACCCGGACTGGCAAGAAAAAGAAGCCGGGATCCCTGCATCGAGCAGGATGTCCAGGATGGTCATGCCTGCGGGAACCGTAAGCCGACGACCGCTGCGGGCAAGAACGATTGTGAATTCCGTATCCACACCTTCGCCTTTGGACGCGGAGAAATACTCATAATGCACGCGATGGGGTGGGAGATGCGCTGCGGCAATGCGATAGTTTTCAAGCATTGAGGATGGCCCGCAACAATAGAAGTGGGCATGCGGAGGCGAGCCTTCGATGATCGATGCGATATCGAGTAGCCGACCCTGTTGCTCATCATCGAAATGAACATGGAGCGCACCTTTGCCCACCGCCGCGAGCAGTTCCAGCTCACCAACGAAAGCAGCACGTGATCGCGATTTTGCGCCATAAACCAATGTCCAGGCGCGCGCAGTTCGGTTTAGCTGTTTTGCCATTGCGCAGAATGGCGTCACGCCTATCCCCCCAGCAATAAAGACGCTGTGAGGGGCGTCTTCAGCCAAAGGGAAATTGTTGGCCGGCGGTGACACCGTGAGAACCTGCCCCACTTGCAGGCTTTCATGGACATAGCGGGATCCGCCACGGGAATTAGGATCAAGAAAGACGGCGATTCGATAGGACTCAAGCTCATCGGGTCCGTTCAGCAAGGAGTAGCTGCGCGCCAAACCATTCGGCAGGTTTAAATTCAGATGCGCGCCCGCCGATATTTCAGCGATCGCGCCACCGTCACACCGGGCCAGTTCAACCGACAGCACGCCCTCGGCTTCACGTCGAATTGTACTGACCCGCACGCGCAACAGGTCCTGATCGGATATGGTCAAACGCTACCCTATTCAAAAAGCGGTCTTGCAGGCCGTTGCCTTGTCGTCCGTGGCCGCCTCTATTCGGCCGCCTTAAGCAGTTGATGAGATGGCACGAGATCCTGCCATATTGTGGTTGCAGGAACGTCCACGTCGGGCGCAACAACCTCGCGCAGGTCGGCGACGTGCGTGCCGATGGGCCTCTGGCCGTCTTTTACAAGCCGAACACATTCCATGAGTTTCTGCCGAACCTTGACCACTGCGAGATCGGCGGGAACGAGATGCTCATGGCTGCGATCATAGAGTGGGCCACCGGAGGTTACGATCGACATGTCCTCGACCATGATGCCGGTAAGGCCGGAATAGTTGCAATGCATCCCAGCCCGGTCCTGGAAAAAGTCGTTTTCCCATGTTCCTTTGAAATCAGGGCTTTCTTCGGCCCAGAAGCGATCGTCGTCGATGCCCAGCAGGGTGTAGATCATCTCTTTGCTTATAGGACCTTCGTCAGTGTAGACGATGAGGATGCTGACGCTGTTCTCGTCATCCACCGGCGTTTCCCAAACCAGGAAGTTCAGGTTCGGGCCCTTGATGATCCGACCAGTAGGGAGAATCGCCGGCGTGACGCGCATATTGCGCAATTCCTCGCCGCCCGGACGGCTTGGAGGCACCTTTCGCACTGCAACATAGTGATAGCCAAAAGGCGTATCCGCCACGGCAAAGTCCGGGGCGGGATCGTCCATAGGCGCCCAGGTGGGCCCCTGAGCCGGGGCCATGCCCCGATCGGCAAGCCAGGAGAGGCGTGCCGTATTGGTATGCAAAGTGCTCACATGAGAGCTGTCCAGCCCCCCTTCCCACAAGGCGAGATAATTGTTGCGTGAATATACCTTGAAAGCGAATTTGCTTTCATCCGGGCGCTCGTCCACCGCGAATGTGCGAAATGGCGGCTGCTGCTCATTCGGGCCGATATAGACCCAGACAACGCCGTTGCTTTCCCGGACAGCATAGGAGTTGGCCTTCAGCTTCTCACGGAAACGGCAATTATCATAGTTGGCCGTCTCGAGGATCTTCCCATCCACGCCATATTTCCAGCCATGGTAGAGACATCTGAGGCCGCCCTGTTCAACGCGACCCAAGGCAAGCGAGACGCCCCGATGCATGCACATTTCGTCCAAGAGCCCAAGCACGCCATCGCTGTTGCGGAATAGAACGAAGTTCTGGCCGAGAAGACGGATCCGCATCGGCTTACCGTCCGGGTCCGGAAGATCGGCGGAAAGCACCACAGGATGCCAATAGTACCGCATCACCTCTCCCATGGCCGTGCCCGGCCCCACACGGATCAAGGTCTCGTTATCCTGATGGGACAGCATCTAAATCTCCCAGAGCATTAATGTCTTCCATGGAAGATATATGTACACTTCGGTGCAAGTCAACAATTTGCTGCGTGTGGGAGCGTGCGCTTCCCCTCAGGCATGGTCTCCGAAAAATGCCGTGAGGGTAGAAACGACCTCATCAGCCTGAATTCCCAGCGTGTGCACCGGCGAAAAATGATTGTGGCCGCAAAAGCGGTGCATAGATTGTGCCTTCCACCTCGACGCCCGAAGGCGCTCGGCCGCGAAGCTGGCCTGTTCCGAGATGAAGGGGGGGTCAAACTCGGCCGTTGCGAGCAGCAGTGGTGGGCGAGACTCGCGCGAGAACGTCAGAGGATCGTCCCCGAACAAAGGGCTCCGTTGGCCGAAATAGGTGTGAGCGCCCGCTGGCGCGCTCTCCGTCAGCAGATAGAGGCCACTCAGCAAGGCAACCGCCCTCAGTGCGGGGGCGCTTACCGCCAGCCTTGGATGGAAAAGAAGTCCCAAGACGTGAGTGGCGCCGGCAGACTGCGCCAGAACCGCGATTCGCTTCGGATCGCCTCCGAACGCGGCGACGTTCGATTGGAGCCATAGCAGCGCAGCAAGCACATCCTCACTGCCCGCCGGCCAGGAGTGTGCCGGCGCCAATCGATAGTTCATAGCCGCGACGAGAAACCCCTGGGCTGCAAAGCAAGCCCCGACATTGGAATAGAAGTGGCGGTGCTCCGATTTGCCGCCGCCGACGAAACCGCCTCCCGGGACGAAAAGAAGTACGGGACGGGAGCCAGAACCAGAAGAGCGATAGATGTCCAGTCGGTGCCGAGGATCCGGACCATAAGGAACTTCGGCCGCTGCTGCATCGAAATGAAGGCCAAATCGGTTTGCCCGCGATGCGTAGAGCGTGCGTGTAAGCTGCAAGATTTCCGGGCCAGCGGTAGATCCCATCTGGGCGATGTCTTTGAGAATCAGCTCGTTGCCTGAGGCTTCCATTTTGTCCCAAATCCTTCAAACCTGCTCTAAGCCTCAATCATCCTTGGGTATCCGCGGGCCGCGTCCCCGTGCCGAACACCCTAGACGACATATCCCTTCTTTGGAAGATATAAGCAGTTGCCCGTAGCGCGTTTGGAAGTGCCGGCATATCATCAACGAATAGGCTTGCGACCGCTCATATATGGAGCGCGCCGCTATATAGCTGGAGGTTCGTTACCTCGTGACGCCTCCCAGCCTCATTCCGCGACGCCGCTCAGGGGAAGCCTCTTGACAGACAGTTTAAGCTCAGATTAGCCTTCCTAGGAAGATAAACGCATATGGCATGGGAGAGAAAATGCAATTGCGTGATTCGCCTCTGACCCGTGCTTATGGACATCGCGTCGGCGCGGCCTGCAGCATGGATATGCCATTCTTTGCAGGGAGCGAAGCTTGATGTCGTATTTGCAGAATGCCTGGTACGTCGCCGCGCTTAGCCAGGAGTTAATGCCTGGCGCGCTTATGAGCCGAACTTTACTCGGCCAACCTGTCGTCCTGTTCCGTTCGGAAGATGGAACGCCCTCGGCTCTTTTCGATCGATGCCCCCATCGCTTCGCCCCGCTCAGTATGGGTAAGGTTCTTGGTTCCAATCTCCAGTGCCCTTATCATGGCCTGACATTCGGTCCCGACGGCTCGTGCGTACAAAATCCTTACGGTACGGCTCCCAAAGCCGCCAAGGCTCGCTCATTCCCGGCAATCGAAAGGCATCGCGCGATCTGGGTATGGATGGGGGAACAAGCGGTCGCTGATCCTGACCTTGTCCCCGATTTGTCATTCCTGGGCAATTCTCCCGAAACGGCTTTCAGCGCAGGATATATGCATACGCGTGCGGGATACGAGATCCTGATCGACAACATCATGGACCTTACGCACACCGAATACCTCCACGCCGATTCTCTCGCCGGCAACGGCGTGGTCCACAAGGTGCGGCCAGTAACCAGAGAGGTTGATGGGAAAATAGAGGTTTCCTGGTTTTCGCCGGACGATGCGCTGCCACCTTTCCACCGCGAAATCCTTGTTCAGGAGCGCGCCGATCTCCTCACTCGCGTGACTTGGGAAGCGCCTTCGACCATGACCTTGGTGGCGGCGGCAATACCTTCCGGCAAGACCGAGAGCGAAGGCTATCTTCACCTAAACGCGCATATGGTGACTCCCGAGAGTGAAAACACGTCCCACTACTTTTTTGCTGCGACCCGCAATTATCGACTCGATGACGCCAAGTTGAACGAGTTTGTTGCGCAGGCCAGAGAGCGAATCTTCAGAAATGAAGATAAGCCCGTGGTCGAAATGGTCCAGGTCAGGATGGGAGAAGCAGACTTCTGGGATCTGCGGCCATTACTGCTTGGTGCCGATGAAGCCGCCGTTCGTGTCCGCCGGTATTTGCAGAAGCTTATTCAAGCGGAAGAGGGCCGCATAAACCAGTTGAAACATCACGGAACGGGCTGAACCGCCCGCAGATCATTCGAGTGACAGATTAATAGATCATTTGGGCAGCACGGGGCCCGTGCGCCGCGGGAGAGCTTTGTCATGGATAGATTGACCAAAATGACTCCGCACGCGCAAATATGGCGGAAACGAGCGGGCAGTATCCAAGTCGGCGAAGCTCAAGTCGGGCGCACGACCAGCGCCAACATCAGGTTACGCGCACATGGGTGAGAAGCCGCTTTCCGCGCAAGGAGCTCAATTCGCTGATGCATATTGAATCAGATTATAAGGAAGGGGAGGAATTATGAAATACTTGCTAAGATCGACAACGGCGGCAATCGCATGGACGTTGGTATCAACGCCGCTCTTAGCGCAGGTCACCCCTGCGCAAGCTCAAGCGCCTGCCGCGCCCACAGAGGATGCGGGTGTCGAAACGATTATCGTGACGGCACAGCGCCGCACGCAAAATCTCCAGGACGTTCCAATCGCGGTTACCGCGACAACGTCGGCCCGACTTGAGTCCACAGGTGTCATCGGCGCTGGTGACATTGGCCAGTTGACGGCAGGTCTACAAATGAACGTGGCTGTCGGTTTCTCAAGGCCTCACCTTCGGGGCGTCGGCACCGATTCCAATGGACCGGGCATCGAAAACCCGGTCGCAACTTATCTCGACGGCGTCTATCTGGCTAGCTCAAGCGCATCCCTGCTGAACCTCAACAATATAGACCGTGTTGAGGTCCTGCGTGGTCCACAGGGAACATTATTTGGCCGCAACGCGACGGGTGGCCTTATCCAGGTGGTGACCCGCAAGCCATCGCACGATGCCTCTGCCAATCTCAATTTCGGTTACGGCAATTACGAGACCGCTGTCCTGGACGGTTATGCGACCGGCGGATTGAACGAAACAATCGCCATGGATTTGGCGGTTCACTATCTGACGCAAGGCGACGGCTACGGATTCAACCTCGGAACGGGTCATGATATTCTGCGCGAAGATCATGATTTTGCGGGCCGCACCAAGCTGCTATGGCAACCGTCCACCTCCACCAGCCTCGTCTTTTCCTTCGATTATGCCTATCGCAAGTCGAGCGGCGACACGGCGTTCGTGCAGCAGCCGGGTACGGAATCCTATGCTCGCTACAACAATCGTTTCACCACTGGCGGCCCATATCCCTTCCCGGAAGGCTTCTACGAACTGAACTGGGACAATGATCCCTTGTCGGTCCTGCATGCCTGGGGTGTGTCTCTCGACGCGGAGCACCGCTTCGATAATGTCACATTGAAAAGTATTACGGCTTATCGAAAGAGCCGATATAAGTTCGTGTTTGACCTGGATTCCACTCCTGAAGACCTGCTGGAATTTGCCCCGGCCAATACTGCTTTTTGGCGACAATTCAGCCAGGAATTCCAGCTTAATGGATCTATCGGAAAGAAATTTAACTGGACAGTCGGACTATATTACTTCGGCGCGAGAGACGGTTATGATCCCTTGTTGACGACTTTCGGCAGGAATATCTCGAGAATCTTTTATGGCGTTGATGAGGTGGTTGCAGTCCGCCTCGACGATGCTCAGAAGACAGATTCCTACGCCGGCTATGTTCAGGGAACGTGGGAGTTCCTGCCTGACACCCGGCTGACCCTCGGGGGCCGCTATACCCATGAGACGCGAGATTTCTCAGGCACGACATCCACAGGCTACAACAACGTGATCATTTCTTCGGCGGCTGTCCCTCCCGGCTCCGTCGATCCACATGCCGAATTCAACAACTTTTCCTATCGGATCGCATTAGATCACAGCTTTACGCCCGATATACTTGGTTATGTTTCATATAATACGGGCTTCAAAAGCGGAGGCTATAACCCTGGCGTGCCTACACAGCAGCCATATGACGAGGAACGCATCCAGGCTTGGGAGGCGGGCCTCAGGACGGAATTGTTCAATCGCCGGCTTCGGCTCAACGGCGCCATATTCAATTACCAGTACACCAACATCCAGGTGGCGCGTTATGTCCTGACGTCGTTGGAAGTCTATAATGGTGCTAAGGCAAGAATTTATGGTGCCGATCTCGACATGGAGGCAGTCTTGTCTCGTAATCTGACCCTCTATGGCAGTGTCAGTTACGTCCATGACCGTTTCACGGATTTTGCCAACGCGGACTATAGCTACCTGGTGCCCAGCCGCGGCTGCGTCGCCAATGCTCCGGGAAGCTCATCCCCCTTCCGCTGCAGCGCGGTCGGCAACAAGCTGGCGTTTTCCCCCACATTTTCGGGCAATATCGGTTTCAACTGGCGGCATGATTTTGCCGGCGGGGAGATTAGCCTGAACGGCAATGTGCATCATAATAGCGGCTGGTTCGGGGGCGTCGACAACAATCCGGTAACCCGGCAGAAGGCCTACCAGGTCGTGAATGGCTCAGTGAGCTGGATCAGCTCCGGTGAACGGTACCGGATTACGCTCTGGGGCCGAAACCTGACTGACGAGAAATATGCCCGCACCCGGAACATCACGCCGGCCGGCGGCGCAAAATATAACCCTGCACCACCCTTGACCTACGGAGTTACGGTCGGCTTGCATTTCTAGCCCCGGCTGCACATCCCGCTGAAGCGGGGATCAGGAAAGAAGCAATCCGGCGGGCCCAAAAAGGCTCGCCGGATCTTGCTTTATCTTCCCCCCGCTATTGCCGCGGCCTAATGCGACGAAGACGCGCCGGCTGCTGGACTGCGGACCAGATGGCCGTACGGAGAGGCTAAGAGCGCAGCGCCAGACCCAATATGCGCCGCGCATCATTCGCGCCGGCTACTGTGCCGCCAAGCAGCCTGACGATCTCAGCAGCGCGCTTCACAAGAGCTGCATTTGACGGCGCGAGGACGCCGTCATCTATATAGATGCTGTCTTCCAGCCCAACACGCAGATGCCCGCCCAGAGCGAAGGTGGCGGCCGCCATCGGGAACAGATCGAGGCCTGTGGCAAAGGCAGCCCAGTTCGAGTCAGGCGGCAACAGCCTATGGAGATGGATGAGACTCTCCAGCCTGGCTTGCGCGCCGCCCGGGAAGCCAAGGCAGATCTGGAAGAAAGGCGGTCGGTGTAATCGCCCTTCCTCAAGGAGCGTCGTCGCCAGTTGGATGTGCCCTTCGTCGAACACCTCCATCTCCGGAAGCACGTCTGCGTCCCGGCACAGTTCCGCCATCCTCCTGACGTCAGCGACGCTGTTGAAAAAAATGGCATTGCCCAGGTTGAAGGTACCCATGTCGAGACTGCACAGCTCGGGACGCAATTCTGCAACATGGACGAACCTCCGCTCGGGTGGGACCACTTCGGTAGCGGATGCGGCCACGCCCGCGGTGACATCGACGACAGCGCCCTCGCTGGTCGTGAGATTGACGATGACGTCACTGCCGGCGGCGCGGATACGTTCCACGGTCTCACGATAGAGCGCAGGATCGGCGCTTGGCTTGCCAGTACTCGGATCGCGAACGTGCAGATGCACGATCGCGGCACCAGCGGCGGCGGCTTCCAGTGAGGATTGCGCGATCTGCTCGGGAGTAACCGGCACGGCTGGATTGAGCTTCACCGTGTCGCCGCCGCCGGTAACCGCACATGCGATGATCGTTTTCTTCAAGGATGTCTCCCGCCACGATCCCGCGCTGCCTCTTGCAGCTTTGCGCGCACTCAGTCCGCCGCCACTTTGATCCAGACATCGTCGAGCCCGGTGATCCGCGCGACCATAGCCTCGCCGGGCAGGACAGGACCAACTCCGGCCGGTGTGCCCGTATAAATCAAATCTCCGGCTTGCAGCGCGAATAGCTCGGAGAGTTTGCTCACGATCTCGGCCGGTTTCCAGATCAGCTCCGAAACATCGCCTTGCTGCCGACGTTCGCCATCTACATCCAGAATGATTTCGCCGTGCTCGGGAATTGCTTCGGGTCCGATGAGATGAACGCTTCCTATCACGGCGGACCGGTCGAAAGATTTCCCGCTTTCCCATGGGCGGCCTGAATTTCGTGCCGCCACCTGCAAATCACGTCGAGTAAGGTCGATTCCTACCGCAAGCCCCACAATATGTTCGGCAGCCTTTTCGACGGGGATATCGGAGCCCGGCGTGCCAATCGCCAGGACCAATTCGACTTCGTACTGGAAATCGGACGTGGCGCCCGGATAAGCGATCGAAGCACCCGACGAAACTAAGGCGTCCCTCGGCTTCTGGAAGAAGAAGGGCGGCTCACGCTCGTCCTGGTTCATCTCCTTGATGTGCGCGAGATAATTGCGGCCAACGCAATAAATCCTGTTCACCGGAAAGCGGGTCCCCGAACCTGCAACCGGAATCGAGACAACCTGTGGTGGCGGGAATAGGAACTCTAGTTCAGTCATTGCCACGAAACTCCCGGAAGAGGTCCAGCTTCTCCTGGACTACACGATCCGAGTAGGAAAACATCACGCAGTCCTCGGACGCCTCGACGCTCATCGGTGTCCAGCTTGGAACGACGAAGATATCCTTGGGCTCGATCGCGAACCTTTCGCCCCCCGCTTTCACCACTCCCCTACCTTCGATCGCATGAAAGACCGTACCTGCCGTGGACCGATAGGTTTCCGTCGCAAACCCCTTGGGAAGGAGTTGAATGGCGGTCGTCAGGGTAGGGATCGCGGCATTGCCATTCAGAGGATTTATATAGTGCATCTTGTAACCATGCGCGCTGTCCGGGTCCCGCAACCGAGCCAGTCCAAACAGCGCCTCTCGGCTGTGTACATATGGGTAGTTGAAGATAGGCGACGTCTGGCTGGCAGGCTTGAAATCCACCGGCACAAGATTGAGCCCCGCTTCAAATTGTGCGCTTCCTTCGGGCCGTGTCACTGGGTGTACATCGCCCGGATAGTGCTCACGGAAACTGGCGCTCAACAGGTTGACGATGTGCATATCAAGGCCGTCGATCCAAACCATCGGGCTGTCGGAAACATTGCCGTGGTCGTGCCAGGTCCAGGAGGGGGTGATGACGAAATCACCCGGCTCCATCATTGTCCGTTCGCCCGCGACGGCCGTATAGGCGTCGCTGCCTTCGACAATGAAGCGAAGTGCCGAGGCGACATGTCGATGGGCAGGCGCGACTTCGCCTGGTAGGATGATTTGCAACCCGCAAAATAAGCTGGGAGTTATCCGCGACTCTCCCCGCAAGCCCGGATTCTCGAGGACGAGGACGCGTCGTTCCGATTCCTTCGTAGAAATGATTTCACAGGCTTCCATCAGATAGGGGCGAACGCCGGCATAGCGCCAATGCGCAACCGCCGCGGCGGACCGGGGCGTTTCCGTAACGAGTCCTCCCAACACACGCCATAACGGCGCCAGATGCTGTTCGCTGGCCCGGCGGTAAAAAGGCGCGCGGTCAAGTTCTGCTACACGATCGACTGTTCCCACCAGCATGTCGTCGTCCACAAGCGCCTCCACAGCATCACTTAAATTGACCGCTGGGTCTTTACCTTCCATGGAAGGTATTGTCTAGCACACTTGATGGAATGGCGATTGACCCGAGATTCTGTTGCGCAGAGATTGGTCACCGCAAGGAGCAAGGCAAACATGGGACGAAAGAAGATTGAAGTCAGTAAAATGGGGCCGAGGGAGATCGCACAGTCGCTTCTCCGCGAGCTTCCGGACCTGGATCCGACGGATTATTTGCATCTCGTTTATATCACCCGGCTGGGCAAGGTTGTCGATCTGATCGAAGATCAGGCGTGCCGTCGAAATTTCGATATCAGCTCTGCGGATATGCGCGTGCTCTTTGCACTTCGTCGTGCCAAACCGCCACATGCGTTGCGGCCTACCGAGCTCTTCAGAGCCCTCCTCATCACGTCTGGCGCAATCACGAAGCAGGTCGATCGCTTGTCAGCGCGCGGCCTCGTGGAAAGACTTCCCGATCCTGTCAACAAGGGCGGCTTCCTGATCCATCTGAGTCAACCCGGACTAGAAATCGCTGACAAGGCTTTCTCGGCGTTGGCCGGTGCGAGCGAGCCGGAAACCTTTCCCTCCGGTCTGACTCAGGCTGAGCGAAAGGCAATGGCCGCATTGTGCGAGCGAATGCTGCTGGAGTTCGAGCCGTTGCTTGAAAACGCATAGGCGACGGCGAGTCTTACAGCCACGAGCAAAAATTCAAGGAAGGCGATCGCCCCCTTGAATGCAGCACTCCCGATAAAATTGCAGAAACTGACTCCAAGGCTTGACGGCGTGAAAGAGTGGTTCCAATTATCTTCCTAGGAAGATATATGAGGACGGCTTTCCAGTCATCGCGTTGACGAAGACATCCGGAGCAGCCCGTATTGAGAATTAGGCCATGCCGCACTGTGAGTGAAGGTCTGGCAGGAGAGATCTATATGACCGGGGCTAAGGAAGAAGTAGGAGGCGCTCCGGTTTCTGGAACACAGGGTCCTTGGCTGATTGTCCTTTCGGGCGCAATCGGATGCTGTTTCACCGCCGGCATATTCTTGGTTTATGTATTTGGCGTATTTGGTGAAGCGATGCGGGAACGGCTGGGGACGGATCAGGCGGCGATCGGCTCAGGCGTGGCGCTCGGTCTTTTCAGCCTGGGCTTTAGCAGCTTACTGCTCGGCCCATTGATCGCCCGCTTTGGAATTCGCGCTCCGACTGTATCGATGCTGGCCCTGTTCGGCTTATCCATGGTGGCGCTCGGATTGCCCTGGGCGACGCCTTTCTCCTTCTTTATCACGATGTTCATATTGGGGACGACCGGCGCCGCCGCATCGGCAATGCCCTATGCCATCGCGATTACGGGCTTTTTCAATCGACGCCGTGGCCTTGCCTTCGGCCTCATGCTGACCGGAGGTGGGGTCGGGGCGACACTCGGCCCTCATGCCGCGAGATTCCTGCTGGAGAATTTTGATCTCTCGACGAGCCTCAGCATTGCGGCCGCGGCATTCACCCTTCCAGCGATCGTCGGGCTTCTTCTGTTTGTTCCGACTCCCCGTGGCGTCATAATGCAGAGTGGCGATTCCAAAGGTATGGAATTCTGGGGCGCACATCTGAAAGACAGATGCTTCTGGCTTATCATGGGCGCGGTAGCAGGAAATTCAGCGGCCGTCCTTGGGATCGCCGCGAACCTGATGTCAATGCTGTCAGAACGGGGCTTTGCCCCTGGGCTGGCCGCCTGGGCTCTCTCGATTGCGGGGCTTTCGTCTTGGGTTGGCAGATTTGGATCGGGTCTCATGATGGACAGGGTCTTTGCCCCGTGGGTTGGCGTCGGTCTGTTCGTCCTTGCTGCCATGGGTGCCGCCTTGATTGCCGTTGGCGGTAACGCAGCAAGCATATTCGCAGGGGCGGCACTGCTAGGTTTATGCCTGGGAGCGGAAGCCGACCTCCTGGCCTACCTGGTCGGACGCTATTTCCCGATCGGGGCTGTGAGCCGGATTTTGGGAATTGGGTACGTCGCTTGGTCATGGGGTGGCGGTATCGGCGCGTGGCTGGCGAATTTCATCTATAGATTTGGAGCAGGTTACGGGCTTTCCTACTTCGTTTTCATTGCTTTGCTCCTCGCTTCGGCCGGCCTGCTCATGGCGTTGCCGTCCTATCCGCGCCTATCCAGCCGGGACCGCCCTGAGCTGCCGGACGATCCCTGGATTTCTTCGGCGGTCATTGAACCGAAACATGCAGGAGGATGAGATGGCAGCATTGATGGTTGTTTATATGGATATCAACGACGACGCGTGGATGCCGGCCTATTTTGAAGCGGTTACTCCCATACTGGCTGAATATGGTGCCGCGCCGCTGGCAGGATCGCGAGACGTCAAACGTATTGAGGGAGACCTCCCCGCGCCTGATCGGCTGCTGATCCTGAGTTTTCCATCTGAAAAGGCAATAGACCGATTCATGGAAGACGAGCGATATCGGCCATATCGGGATGCACGACGAGCGGCATCGAACGCGGACATTTTCGTGTTCGAGAACGAAATCAAAACGCGTGAGCTGGTCTAATGCTGCGCGCGCCGCGTCGCAGAGCTCGTGCATCGCGCATATAGCTTGCCCACAACTCAAAGCAGCGCGCTGGCAGGTATGGAGGAAAACGGCATGAGCGGAAAGGTAGTACGGAATATCGAGCGCGCGGACCGTACGGTGATTGATGGCCTCGCCAATGCCGGAGTTTCGACCGTACACGAAGCGCAGGGCCGCACGGGCCTGCTCGCGCATTACCTGCGCCCCATCTACCCGGGCGCGCGGATAGCCGGCTCGGCGGTGACCATCTCCGCGCCACCCGGGGACAATTGGATGGTCCATGTGGCGATCGAGCAACTCCAAGCTGGCGACATCCTCGTGCTCGCGCCGACATCCCCCTGCTTCGACGGTTATTTCGGTGACCTGCTGGCAACGAGCGCGATGGCCCGCGGTTGTGAGGGTTTGGTGATTGATGCCGGTGTTCGCGACGTTCGCGACCTGACAGCAATGGGCTTCCCGGTCTGGTCCAGCGCCATCTCGGCGCAGGGCACGATCAAGGCGACGCTGGGTTCGGTCAACGTGCCCATCATCTGCGCGGGTGCGGCCATAGATGCCGGCGATGTGATCGTCGCCGATGACGATGGAGTGTGCGTGGTCCGGCGCGGCGTCGCAGCGTCTGTGCTTGAAAAGGCGAAGGCACGGGAAGCGGTTGAGGAAGACAAGCGCAGGAGGCTCGCCACAGGCGAACTCGGCCTCGACATTTACGACATGCGCGGAAAGCTGGGGGCTGCGTGTCTGAAATATGTCTGACGGCAGCCGTTGTATTTTTTCGGTGGGGCGGCGTGTCTAATGGCGGCTTTCACCGGATTAGAGCAGCGCAATCGCGATTACTGTCAAACAAGTTCGCCGCACACGAAGCCTCCCTCGGACCGGGATGAAAGTCACGTGCTTGTCGGGCGCTCGGGGCGAAATGCGGCCAATCAACAGGCGGCGGCGAACGCGCAACACTAGACGGCTAAAGAACGTTGCTGCGCATGAGGCGCGCTCCACTTCGGCTGGCGGTAACCGACGCACCATTTTCGAGATGGATCAGCAGCCGATCATCGCCCGTGGGTTCAGCGCGACCGATACGATGACTATTCACTAGCCAGGAACGATGAACACGAAGAAAGTTTGGCCCTAAGCGGTGTGACGCCCCTCTCCCAGAGCGTTACCCAGCACGCTTCCCGAGATCACGCATCTGATCGATCCTGACCGGAGGCGCATCGGGAAAGCGCGCGACAAGTTCGAGGCTTCCACCCGCAGCCTCGATATAGCCGCGCAACGTCGAAAGCATGAGGTCCGCGCGCTTCTCGATCTTCGAAACGCCAGCCTGATTGGTGTGAAGCTTCTCGGCAACCGCCTGCTGGGACAGTCGTCGCGCCTTCCGAAGCTCGCGCAGCGACATATATTCCGCCGCAAGCGCCTGCCCGCCCCGCTCGACCTCGACACGCTCCTGCGGCGGCATCGCCGCTTTCACATCTTCCCACCGGACCGCCATCACTTTTCTCCGTCCAGGCTCGCCAGATGGCGCGTGTAGCGCGCATCGGCGATTGGAATGTTCACGTCATAGAAGCGCTTGTCGCCAGCCTTATTGCCACCAACCAGCAGGATCGCCGAACGCATCGGATCGAAGGCAAAGAAGATCCGCCAGGGATCACCGCCAATCTGCACCCGCAACTCCTTCATGTTGGAATGCGCCGACCCTTTGAGCGTATCGACATGCGGCCGCCCAAGGCCCGGCCCGACCTGCGCGAGCAACTCCACGCGCTGGAAAACCGAAATACGAATCCGATCTTCCTGACCTTGCAACCACGCCAGGAACTCCTCATCGAATGCGACATCCCAACTCATGCCATATATTCCTTCAAAGGAATGTTTTCAAGACAGTTCGCGTTCAAACAGCGCGGGCCAATTCCTTCGCTTTCGCGTAGGATGACGTTTCAGCGTCCTGGTCATTGTCCGCGCAGCCGGTCAGGTACATCGCCCAAAGCTTCATGAGCACGCGGCGCTTGTCGAAGAAGTCGGTCCGCCGGTACGCCGCCTCCACAGCATTCGGCACTTTGTGCGCCAACGCCTTGTCCGCGATCTCCTTGGCTGTATCCGTCTGTTCGGCCGCCCAATCGGTGAAGCTTGATCGAAACCCATGCACCGTGATGGCTACGATCTTCATGTCGCGCAGAACCTTGGTCATGGTCATGTCGCTGATCGGCTTGCCGGTGCTGCCGGCGAACACGGACATGGATCGCAGCGTCACAAGTTTCTCGCTGGCCTTCCCATCGAGATCGTACAGCGCATCAGCACGAAGCCGCTTGAGCAATGCCAGCGCAGCCGGGGCCAGCGGCACCACGTGCGGCTCCTTCATCTTCATGCGGGTCGCGGGAATCGACCAGACGCCCTTTTCGAGATCGAACTCACTCCAGGTGGCCAGGCGTGTCTCGTTGGACCGTACCGCTGTTAATATGGTGAGCTTGAGCGCATCGCGTCCAACCGACGGCGGCAATGCAAACAAAGTATCCATGAAATTGGGAATATCCTTATAGGGCATCGCAATCCGGTGCTGGGTCTTGTTTGTCTGCCGGGGCAGACCGCGCCGGACGGATCGCAAGGACACCTCCTCAGCGATCCAGCCTTTGACATGGGCGTAGTCGAGGATCGCGCCGATCCGCTGAAAGAGCCGTCGTGCGGTGTCGGGAATGGTGAGCCAGATCGGCTCCAGGACCCCAAGGACGGCGGAAGTGTCGATCTCGTCAACCCGCTTGTTGCCGATCGTGGGAAAGATGTGATTCTCGAAGCTCGATATCCATGAGGCGTGGCGCTGATCCTTCCATCCGCCTCGCATCACTTCATAGCAGCGCCGGGCGACCGTCTCGAAGGTCGGGGCTGCTTTTCTTTGGAGGCCTCTTTCCGTTACCGGATCGAGGCCATTGCGAATCATGCGTCTGACATCGGCCGCGAGGCTCCGCGCGTCCGCCAACGAGACATCATGAACCGGCCCGAGACCGAAATCGCGGCGCTTGCCCTTGTGCTGCATACGCAACACCCAGGAGCGTGAACCGCTCTTGCGAACGACGAGGTAGAGACCATGAATGTCGGCATACCGGCCGGGACCGGCATTGCGGACCTTGAGCGCAGTCAAAGCCACAGCAAAATTCCTTTTTGCGCGACGCCGGTCCGTACCACGTTCAAAGCGCGATAATGCGGCATCGGTTGATACACCGTGCTATAGTGCCCAAAACGCGAATCAAGTGTTTTCAAATGCTTGAGACGCTGTGAGTTTCTATTGCACAACAGGTGATCTAACCGTAGGGGTCACCAACGTCGAGGCTTTTTCTGCGGAAATCCGCCAAATTTTACCTGGTGCATGTGCCTTGTACCAAGGTCTGCCCTACGAGAAATTCTCGTCCTCCTATGAACTTTTCGGCTGGTGGTTCGAAAACTTAGACCGTAGAAGCGGGTGCGCTCAGCAGCCCTCCATCTCGGGGCGCGGATTGGTGAGGGCGGGGCCAGCGCACCATGGATGAACTCAATGCGCTGCGCGCCCAAGCCTTCGTGCGGTCGCCCGAGGAGGCGCGGCGCCCGCAGGACGTGCTGGCGCTGGTTGGCCAGAAACAGATAGGCGGGGCCTATG
>Ga0307412_10000299_pt1 | contig 31519 bp, 30 predicted proteins | sample DK1Cmetagenome_3_FD_203823 | JGI IMG/M metagenome (GOLD analysis project Ga0307412, IMG submission 203823) | Maize rhizosphere microbial communities from greenhouse at UC Davis, California, United States - DK15-C-1 | ecosystem: Host-associated > Plants > Roots > Rhizosphere > Soil | place: USA...
AATTTCGGGCTCTTAGCTCAGTTGGTTCAGAGCATCTGGTTTACACCCAGAGGGTCGGGGGTTCGAATCCCTCAGGGCCCACAAATCTCTCAATTTTTTGGGAGATTTTTTTGTTTTATACTAATTACTATTTTGAATAGACATTTTTATCGTGCAATTCCATCCATTTGGTTGAATCTGCCAGATCCTTCCACCCAAATTGCCGATATAACCCGTGAGCATCACCTGTAAGCAGGATCCATCTTCTAAGCCCTTGTAAATTAGGATGAGCCATTATAACCTCCATCAGCCGTTTAGAAAGTCCGTGACCTCGGTGAGCTTCCAAAATATAAACATCTCCCAAGTACGCAATAGTTGAAAAATCTGAAATTATTCTCGCAAATCCAATTTGCACGTCATCATCGTAAACACCGAAACAAAGGGAATTCTGTACAGCAATCTGCACTTTTTCTTTAGGAATATTTAGGCTCCAATATGCTTTAGTAGATAAAAATTCGTGAATAGCCACTATATCCAACTTATTCTTATCTGTGGATATTAAAAATTGTCCAAAGTTTATTTCAATATTTTCCATAATTAATTCTTAATGAATTGCATTTATGAAATTAGATTTTTTACATCAAATCACAAAAAAACCGCATCATATTGTTGCGGTTTAATTATATTATTTTGTTATTCTATTTATTGTGTCCAGGTGCATAATGCTTTGCCAACTTAGCTCCCGTAACCTTTTTCACCTGTCCTGGAGGCAAACCACGATTACCGTTGGATTTCAAAGGAACACAGGAAGCAAGAAACAAACTTGTCAGCACTACTGCTCCTATTTTTTTAAGTGTTTTCATAATTCTTTTTTTATAATATATTAAAATATTATGCCACCATAGCATTTTACATTTAATTATAAATTTTTTCGATAATCTTTTGGATATTAAGCTCTTCAAGACAGGCCCAGTCGCCACGAAAACATTCTTTATCCCCAAAAACAGAACATGGCCTGCAACTTAAATCCTTAATCTGAACCACATCATTTTCGCTTTGCCCAAAGCCTAAAAATCCTGCATAGGGGTGTGTCTGCCCCCAAATCGAAACACACCTGGTTCCCATTAGGCTTGCGAGGTGCATATTTGCGGAATCCATAGAGATCATGAGTTCAAGTTCGGAAATTTTCTTTAATTCTTCTTTGAGGCTTAACTTCCCTGCGAGACTCACTGTATTTGGGATTTCAAGCTCCCATTTTTCCAGTGTTTCCTTTTCCTTTTGTCCGCCTCCAAAAAAATATATTGTGTGTTTTTGAGCTAAAATTCTTGCCAGCTCATAAGACTTCTCCAAGGGAAGCATTTTTCCTTTATGCTGTGCAAAAGGTGCAAAACCAATTCCTGATTTATTAATTGACAAAGGCCTCAACCGGTGTGATAATTCAACTGTAAAGCCCATCTCACGGAAAACATCAGCATACCGCTCAACAGTTTTTCTTAATTGTACTTTATTTAAATTCCAGACATCGGTCAGGTGTTCTTTTTCTTCCTTCCCCTTATTGATTTTGAATACCTTAAGTCCTTTTCTTCTATATATTTTATCTAAAATTTTTGTTCTGATCACATCATGAAGATTGGCGATCAGATCAGGATGAAATTCTTTGATTAATTCATTTGCCAACCGTGTCAATCCAAAGAAACCTTTGTATTCGTCAAGATCAATCCCTTTGAATATAACATTCGGTATATCAGCAAATAAGCTCTCAAAATTCTTTCTTGAAACCATCACAATTTCCACATCAGGATTCTGTTCCAGAAACTCCCGGAACACAGGTGCCGTCATTGCAACATCACCAAAAGCGGAAAAACGATATGCTAAAATTCTTGTCACAACTACGATTTCAACTGGTAGGCAACCGCGTAAAACTTAATTTGCTTTGTCATTGCCATCAAACCGTTGGCTCTTGACGGAGAAAGAAATTCCTGTAACCCGATTTCTGAGATAAAATCAAAATCAGAATCTAAAATTTCCTGTGTAGAATGACCGCTGTAAATGCTCACCAAAAGAGAAACAATTCCTTTCGGCAAGATACCGTCAGAATCAGCATTAAAGAATAGCTTTCCATCGTTAAACTCAGCATCAATCCAAACTTTACTCTGGCAGCCCTTGATTAGATTTTCATCAGTTTTCTTGTCCTCAGAAAGTCCTTTCAGTTCTTTTCCAAGATCAATAATATACTCATACTTCTGCTCCCAATCTTCGAGAAACGCAAATTCATCGATAATTTCCTGCTGTTTTTCTTTAATGGTCATTTTTAATTAATTTCTTTCTGCAAAGATACTAAATTATGCTTTAGGCCATAAGCTTTAAGCAATGCGCCAATTAATATAATCCATCATTAATTTGGTTATTATCTATTAATTGAGCAGATGCTTTTTCAAAAACCTGCAGCAATTTGATTTCTTCATTTTCCCAACAAAGTAATTTTGCTGCTTTTTCAAGCTCGGGCTGATAGTTTTTTCTTCCTTTATTTAAAACTGAGCTAATAGCTTCAGCGATAGTTGTTGGTTGATGATTTTTGATAATTTCCCCAATGTTAAATTGAGACTTAATATTCTGCATTTCAGGAAGATCCGAAATGATTAACGGAACACGCGCCTGTATGCAATCCAGCACTTTATTAGGCAAAGAATAATAATAGCTTTCGCCACCATTCTCCTCTATGCTCATTCCGCAATCGGCTGTTAAAGTGATTTTTCTTAAATCTTGTGGTAATAATTTTCCTAAAAACTGAACTTTTTGTTGAAGATTTTCTTTAATCACCAATTCTTCATATTCTTTCTTTTTTGGTCCATCTCCTGCGATTTTAAAAATCACATTATCTAAATGATGCATCGCAAGAATTGCTTTATCAATCCCTCGAAAAGGATTAATTACACCTTGGTACAAGACAATTTTAGGATTACTTTCAGGAATTTCAAGAGTAAAATTTGATTTTCTCGGTGCATTTTGAACAACAACAGGATGAATTCCGTATTGATTTTTAAACCAATTGGCGTAGCCGGAGCTTGCAGTAATCATGAATTTTATACTCGGAACAACATTTTTTTCAAGATAACGCCATAATTTTTGTGACATTTTGCCTTGAATTGCCGGCATTTCGGAAAATATTTCATGACTATCAAAAACTAACGGAATATTGAATTTTTTTGCAATTAAATAATTCGGAAGCAAAGCATCCAAATCGTTGGCATGAAGAATTGTATTTTTATCCGCTTTTTTCTTTAATTCATGGTATAATTTCCAGTTGAATTCAAAATAAGCGGTTTTTAAACTTGTTGAAGTTAATTTTATTCTCGAAAAAGAGTAAGGTCGCGACATATTTTCATTTCCTCCCCAGTCGTTTCCTATTAATTCAATCTCATATCCATTTTCATGTAAAGTCCTGCAAACCTTCTCTATACGCTGATCCGTGTACAGATTACTGAATGCGGAAGTAATGACTTTTTTTCTTTGCATTATTTCTTTTTATCTGCCAAAAGGTGATAAACCTGGATAAAGCAAATCAATCCGTTCGGAATGATTACCGGCCAGAGCATTCCGCTGAAAATACCGTAAATGACAAAACAGATACAGCCAATCATGTTGACAATTCTAATTTTTCTTACATCTTTTAATATAAAACTCAACACGATAAAAAGTGAAGCAGAATATCCGATATAAGTAGCAGTTTCGGGGTTCATGAGAGAAATTTAAAGGATAACAAACTTAATCATTTTCAATAAGATAATAAAATTTTTTCTGCCATAAAGTCATTTATTGAGTTTTGGTAAAATATTTGTAATTTAGATAATGAATAAATGGCAACTCTGCCTTTATTCTAATGAGATATATTATGGATTATAAGTTTTCACAAGGTTTGAGCCAAGTGTTCAAACAAAGCAAAAGCGAAGCTAAAAGGCTGAAAAGTGAATTTCTTAATACAGAACATCTACTTTTAGGTATTATAAAAACGGAAAACTCTGCAAAAGAAATCCTTCAAAACCTTAATGCGGATTTAACACAAATCAGAAGAAAAATTGAAACTCTAAATACAGCAAGTCTAAATCCTATTTCTGAGGAGGTTACTAATATTTCTTTCACCAAGATGGCAGATCACGCCGTTAAACGTGCGGAACTGGAATGCAGGCAATATAAAAGCAATGAGATTAATACCGTTCATTTGCTTTTAGGCATTCTTTACAAATATGAGGACCCTACTTCAAACATTTTAGGAGCTTACGACATTGATTATGAAGGAGTTTCAAGAGAGTATCAAACGATGCTTAAAAACTCTGGGCAAGCTCCACAAATGAGCGCTTATGATGACGACGATGAAAGAGAGGAATTTGAGCAAATGAGGAAGCCTACAGGAAACTTAGGTTCTGCAAAAAGCAAAACTCCAACTTTGGATAACTTTGGTAGAGACTTAACTTCTTTAGCAAGAGATGGAAAATTAGATCCTGTAATCGGCCGTGAAAAAGAAATTGAGAGAGTTTCTCAGATCTTATCGCGTAGAAAGAAAAACAATCCGCTTCTTATCGGGGAGCCGGGTGTTGGTAAATCTGCGATTGCGGAAGGGTTGGCTTTAAGAATTCAGCAGAAAAAGGTTTCAAGAGTTCTTTACGGAAAGCGTGTGATCACTTTGGATTTGGCGAGTTTGGTTGCCGGAACAAAATACCGTGGTCAGTTTGAAGAAAGAATGAAGGCCATCATGACCGAGTTGGAGAAAAACAGAGATGTCATCTTATTCATTGATGAGCTTCACACTATTGTTGGTGCAGGAAGTTCTACAGGAAGTTTAGATGCATCGAATATGTTCAAACCAGCCTTGGCAAGAGGTGAAATTCAATGTATTGGTGCTACAACTCTTGATGAGTACCGTCAATACATCGAAAAAGATGGCGCTTTAGAAAGAAGATTCCAAAAAGTAATGGTGGAACCTACCAATATTGAGGAAACTATTCAGATTTTAAATCAGATTAAAGATAAGTATGAAGAGCATCACAACGTTGTTTATACTGAAGAAGCGATTTTAGCTTGTGTCAATTTGACAGCGAGATATATTACAGACCGTTTTTTACCGGACAAGGCAATTGATGCGATGGATGAGGCAGGATCCCGTGTTTATATTAAAAACATGAAAGTTCCTACCGAGATCATTGATTTTGAACAAAAAATCGAGGACATCAAAGAAATGAAGCAGAAAGCCGTAAAAGCTCAGGATTATCTTGAAGCCAGAAAGCTTAAAGATGAAGAAGAACGTCTTCAGATGGAACTGAATGCTGCTCAGGACAAGTGGGACAAGGATGTAAAAGAGAAAAAAGAAACCGTAACCGAAGAAAATGTAGCGGAAGTGGTTTCCATGATGAGTGGAGTTCCTGTAACTAAGGTTGGTAAGAACGAGCTTGATAAATTAGCTCAGATGGACGGAAAACTGAACGGAAAAGTAATCGGTCAGGAAGATGCTGTGAAAAAGGTTGTTAAGGCAATCCAGAGAAACAGAGCCGGACTTAAAGATCCGAACCGTCCGATTGGTACCTTTATTTTCTTAGGAACAACCGGGGTTGGTAAAACTGAGCTTGCGAAAGTAATGGCAAGAGAATTATTCGATTCTGACGAAGCTTTGATCAGAATTGATATGAGTGAATACATGGAGAAATTCGCGGTTTCAAGGTTGGTTGGTGCGCCTCCGGGATACGTTGGATACGAGGAAGGTGGACAATTAACAGAAGCCGTAAGAAGAAAACCTTATGCTGTGGTTCTCTTGGATGAGATTGAAAAAGCTCACCCCGATGTATTCAACATCTTGTTGCAGATTCTTGATGAAGGGCACGTTACGGACAGTTTAGGTAGAAAAATCGACTTTAGAAATACGATCATTATCCTTACTTCAAACATCGGTACGAGAGATCTTAAAGATTTCGGAGACGGTGTAGGATTCGGAACTTCTGCGAAAAAATCTACTTCAGATACCAGAGCAAGAAGTACTATTGAAAATGCCCTTAAAAAAGCATTTGCTCCTGAATTCTTAAACAGAATTGATGATATTGTGATTTTCAACTCTCTTGTACAAGACGATATCAAGAAAATTATTGATCTTGAATTGAATAAACTGTACAGCAGATTAGAAAAATTAGGGTATAAAGTGGAATTGACTGAAGAAGCGAAAGACTTTATTTCTGAAAAAGGCTGGGATAAAGACTTCGGTGCGAGACCATTGAAACGTGCTATCCAGAAATACATTGAAGATTTATTAGCTGAAATGCTGGTAAACAAGCAATTAAACGAAGGAGAAACAATTGTTTTAGATGTTAATGAAGCGAAAGACGGCTTAGCCGGAAAAGCCTCAAAAACGAAGAAGTCGGCTGAAAAGTCTTCTCAATCTTAAATAAATAATTTAATATAACAAAAAAGCATCGGGAATTTCTCGATGCTTTTTTGTTTTTTAACATTGATTACACAGATAATTATTGACAAATCTGCGTTATCTGAAAATCTGGGAATTTTTTTTAACGCAAAGATTTATCTAAATTATATAAGTATTAAGTGAGCAAAGTTGAATCAACAAGTTGATTTGATAAAGCGAATGTTCAAGCTTCGCGAAGCAAATTTTATTTGCCTTTGCTCTCTAAAATTAAAAGTTTAAATTATTAAAATCTTTGCGTTTAAATTAAACCTTTATTTATAAATATTTCCGTTAAATAAAAAAATATGGGATCTGGAATTATCATTAAAGCCCCACCACAAAACCAATACTAGGAACCAAACCACTGGAAAAAATACTCTCATTTTCTTTCCATAAAACATTATACATTATCCCAAGCTGCATGAAGGAATTATTCCCGATTCTCTGCATATAGCCGCCTCCGAGATATAATGCATCTTCATCCGTATTCATTTTATAATCGTAAAATTTATCTTTATAATTGATGAAATAATGCTGATAATTAGCACTTAAATAAAAAGTTCTTGCAATATAATAATTCACGAACGGACCAACACCTAACATTGTGGAACGATAAAAATCAGAAGTCTGCCACGAAATACTCCCCGCTACTCCGGCTTCAAGGTCATCAGTAAGCCTGTAACCAACTCTTGGTGAAGCTGATAAGTAAAAAGCGCTGTTGCTTCCGAAACCAAGTCCGATACCGCCCCCGAAAGTCCATTTGTTGTTGCTCTCCGGCGTTGCGCCTACTGAAACCTGGGAAAACACTGATCCTGAAATCATCAGCATCAATGGAATAATAAATTTTTTCATATACATTGTTTTTATCAATGCTAAAAATATGATTTTTTTACGAATCTTTTTAATCGTATTTTTGCCGGATCAAACTAAGAACTCCCGTTAAGAGTTTCGTAAAATTGAACAAAATGAAAGTAGTAGTAGGATTATCTGGAGGTGTAGATTCCAGTGTTACAGCATATTTGCTGCAGCAGCAAGGCCATGAAGTTGTGGCTTTATTTATGAGAAACTGGAACGACGCGTCCGTAACGTTAGAAGATGAATGCCCATGGATCGAGGACAGTAATGATGCGCTGATGGTAGCCCAGAAATTAGGAATTCCGTTTCAGGTGATTGATATGAGCGATCTTTATAAGGAGCGTATCGTTGATTATATGTTCGACGAATATCAGAAAGGAAGAACTCCGAATCCTGATGTTTTGTGTAACAGAGAGGTAAAATTCGATGTTTTTATGAAAACGGCGATGTCTTTGGGTGCAGATAAAGTGGCTACAGGGCATTATGCACAGGTAACCTCAACTTTCGATGAAAACGGTAAGGAAATTTTCCATCTTTTGGCAGGAAAAGATAACAATAAAGATCAGTCTTATTTTTTGTGTCAATTGTCTCAGGATCAATTATCAAAGGCGTTGTTTCCGATTGGGGAGCTGACAAAACCTCAGGTCCGTGAAATTGCAAAAGAAATCGGATTGGTTACCGCTGATAAAAAAGATTCCCAAGGATTATGCTTTATCGGAAAAGTGAGTTTGCCTCAATTTTTACAACAACAATTAGTTCCAAAAGAAGGTGAAATTGTAGAAATTTTCAAAGATTCTCCACTTTTTGCACAAGAAATGCCTCAATTTTCTTCAAAACAGGAAGAATTGGAATTTTTAAGTAAAAAAATTAATTATAAAAAATCCGACGGAAAAGTAATCGGAAAACATCAGGGCGCCCAGTTTTTCACGATCGGACAAAGTAAAGGATTAGGAATCGGCGGACATAAAGAAAGCTGTTTTATCGTCTCCAGAGATATGGAAAACAATATCATTTTTGTAGGCGAAGGTCACAGTTTCCCTGGTTTACATAAAAAAGCCCTGAAAATTGATAATTCTGAGCTTCATTGGGTGCGTGAAGATTTAAGGCTGAAAAATGGCGAATCCATGGAAGTAATGGCGAGATTCCGTTACAGACAGGAGCTTCAAAAAGCGACAATTTATCAGTTTGAAAATACTTTTTATGTTGAATTTGAAGAACAACAATCTGCAATTGCTGAAGGACAATTTGCGGCTTGGTATAATGGTGAAGAGCTTTTGGGAAGCGGGGTGATTGCATAATTTAAATATTTCTGTAACATATTTTAAATTGATATACTTACTTGGTATAACAATTAAAAATATTAATTATGAAATCTACTTTAAAAAACAGTACATCATCACCAATCAAGTATTAATCGCTTTGGTATCAGCCGTTTTTGGATATAATCTTTACCAGGCGATTGTAAATCCTGAAAAGTCACATTTAATACTAAGCATTATTCTACTGGCAATTACTTGTTATGTATGCAAAGAATACGGTTACAAAACCACCAGAGAAAAAGAAGAAAATTAAATAATCTTGTTATCTATAAAGCCCGAAGCATTTTTGTTTCGGGTTTGTTTTTTCGAATTGCTTCAAAATAAACTACTTAATCTTATGCTTTAATGTAATTGAGCTAATAACAAAGCCTACAATCACTTCTACAATTAAAATCATTATTAAAAAACCAATAGGTTTTCCTAAAAACATTCCTCTTATCAATTTTACAATTCCTAAAGCGAAAATTAGAAGAATAAAGTAAAATGTAGTTTTGGAAAAAGTTTCTTTAGCTAATTTTAAAAGGAAAACCGAAATGTAAAAACCTAATAAAAGAATTAAATAAAACGTAAGAAAATCAGGGCCTTTCAGGGAAACCGGATTGAAAGTGTCCTTGTTAACAATAAGCCATATCCAACTTATTGCCACCGGAATTATGTGAATTATTATCTTTTTCATAGTTTTTCATTTATATTTTTAACCGCCACATCCACCGCAGCCTCCACATCCGCCACAACCTCCTCCTCCACTGCACCCACTTCCACCGCTACAGCCGGAACTTCCGCCTCCGTCTTCATTGTTTTTATCATTATTATTATCGCTGAATAAAGAAATGATAAGCCCAAAAATGAAAATTCCAACAATTGAAATCAAGATGGCCATTACAGAGCTTATAATCTCACCCAGGCAAGACGACAACAGTAAAAGAATCATGAAACATGGAATTAATCTGAATTTTTTTAACCAACCTCTCTTTTTGGCTTTAATGTTTTTGTTATGCCAAATGTCACTCGGAGGTTCCTGTTGAAAAGTTTTTTTGTAGTTGTCCAATGTGTCAGAAAACCAATTCTGATGCTTGCCTTTTTCTTCAAATCCACCTTTTGACGGATGATGATGAAGTTTTCGTTTCAGAATATTCGGGCAGAATTCCTCCCAATAATTTTGGGTATAAATAAGATGCATATGCCAGACTTTATCTACAATTTCACTCGGTGAAGCACCATTTGGGAGAATACAACAGAGATAAACGAATTTTTTATATTCTTCTATCGCTTTTTTAGTAAAATCTACAGTCCATTTTTCTTCTTTTGCTAACTTTTTTGAGAAAGGAAAATCAACATTGGGAGCATCTAACGAAAATTCCTGAAGCCTGAGCCAGAGAGAATCGTTTTGTAATAACATTTTTGTTTCCATTGCTTTATCTTTTAGTTTCTACTCAAATATCTCTTGTTTGCATAATATAAAAGTCTTTCAATAATCTTTTTTAGTTTTAAAAAAATCTTAAATTAGTCTTATGAAAAAAGAAGATATTCTGCATTTAGAAAAGTTGATGAATTTCTTAGGTCTGCACTTTTTAAAGAAAAACCATTGGGAAGATGTTTCAAAAACGGAATGGTCTTACATTGTTGCCGAACTTAATGATTTAATTATCAACGAAAACTCTGAGAAAAACATAAAAAAAGAACCTGAATTGTTGGGGTCAAATTATTTGTATGAACATTTGATTATCAATAAATTAAAAAAGTATTATCAAAATGAAAATGCGGTTTTGAGCAAGCCAAACCTTACAAAATTAAGCCTGATTGTCAGGGTTTTAGGCTATTCAAATTATATTGATTTTATAAATTCGAATACGGAAACATTTAATTTTAATGATCTGAGAATTGATATGAATAACGTAAAGCAAAACACCGTTCTTTTGGATCGTTTGGTTGGCTGTTGGTATTCTTATAACAGGAATCTTCCGGAGAATATTTTACAGACAAAAGATGATCGGATCTGGCGTTCTGCCATGGAAATCTACAAATCTGAAACTTCAGGCGAATATTTCATTGAAAGAAGCGGAGGCGACCGCCATAAATATTTTGGGAAGGTAACCGCCTATTCCGACTATGTTTTTATCATTATGAACAGCAATACATTTATCCGCCAAAGACATTTTATATCAAGGATAAAAGATATTAAGGAAAAGCTGAAAAATCCGGATTACAAGCTCCATGAGTTGCATTTTATAAGTACATGCATCAGTTTTAATCAGGAGCCGATTGCCCTGTTTGAAATCTTTCAGAAAGCAGACAGAAAGACGTTTGTTCCCGATTCAATAAGTTACCCGATTGACAGTGATGAAATTCCTAAATCTATTGTAAAACAGCTGGAAGATGTTGAAGCTAATCGAATCGGTTACAGATAGTTACTTAAAAACCGTAAATAGAAAATGAGGCAGAAATTCTACCTCATCATATACTTTTATCTAATCTATTACTGGATAATAATTGTTTTCTTCTCTGAAGTATGCGCAGAAAAATATCCCAGTGCACCATTACTGATATTATTTACCGGATTGGCGGGAGGAACACCACCACCGGAATATTCTCCATTCAGAGTAACGCCCGGAAGTGCTTTAAAATAATTAAATATAGGCATATCAACACTTTGCATTTCTACATTTACAGTATCATTCTTTAAAATATGATACTTTGTAAAGAGATATTTCGTGTTTACTTCTCCATTTCCTACTTCATCCGAAAGCAAAGCTACTTCATTAAAAAATCCGTTACCTTGGCTAACCTGGAAAAGATAGAGGTTTCCTTTTTCAGCAGGATCCGTAAATATGGGTTGAGGATAGTAATAATTATCAGATAGTTTTGCATATTTTACATCATCCAGATTCACTTTTTTGGGCATTTTTGAAACAGCGGTGTATTCTACGCCATCTACCGTTACTGAAAGTGTATACGTGTTTCCGTATTGAGTTGTGAAATTCTTGGTTTTATAATATCCGTTTTCATACTCAAGGGTTTCAGACTGTCCATTATTGTCTTTAAGAACTACTGTTGCATTTTTTACAATTGGATATCCTGTATCCTGAGATAATTTTATTGATCTGGTTACCTGAACATAATAAGGTCCCGCCATATCGCTGATATTACCTTCGATAATTATTTTCCCGCTTTCATCAGCTTTGGGAAGCTCTATTTCTTCACTACAGCCTGTCAGCATCGTTATGAAAGAGAAACAGATAAAATATTTGATTATATTTTTCATCATTATTAAAATTTAAAATTATACGTTACATTAGGCACTATAGTAAACATTGAGTTTTTAATTGCCCTAATCCCTGTTCCGTTATGAGAATTAGATTCAAAATCAATGCTGGCTGCATTTTTCCTTGAATAGATGTTATAAATCCCGAACGACCAAGAGCTTTTAAAACGTCTGTTGTTTTGAGGTTCATAAGTTGCGCTGATGTCCAGGCGATTGTAAGCAGGCATACGGTTGCTGTTTCTTTCTCCATACTGGAGAATAGTATTGCCATCGACCACATATTTGCCGGCAGGAAATGTAACAGCATTTCCAGTTGCATAGACAAACGCACTGGAGAGAGTCCATTTTTGGCTTAATGCATAGTTTGCGACGATAGAAAGATTGTGTGTTTTATCTTGTGTGGCGTTATACCAATTTCCCTCGTTAATTCCTTCTATTTTCCTTTGTGATTTGGACAATGTGTAAGATAGCCATCCGGTAAGTCTGCCTGTGGTTTTCTTTGCCATAAATTCTAATCCGTAAGCTCTGCCGATGCCGCTATACAGCAGGTTTTTATTTAAATCCTGCAATGCTTCAATTTTTACGCCTTCTTTATAATCCGCCAGATTATTCATTTTCTTGTAATAAATATCTGTGCTGATTTCGTACCCATTATTAAACTTTCTTGTATACCCCAAACTTATCTGGTCTGAAACCATCGGTTTTTTAAGATTGATCCATACATCATTTACCAAGCTTCCATCATTGGCACTTAATGCCTGTAATCCTTGTGAGGTACGGAAATATGAAGCTGTTACAATATTATTTTTATTAAGTTCATAGTTCAGCATTAACCTTGGTTCAAAAACAATATGATTGTTTTTTTCCGTCGCCTCACCGTATGCCGTCTCTCCTTTTCCTGCAGAGAACAAAGTGGCCCTGATCCCATAATTGACCAGTAATTTGTCTGTAACTTGATAGTCATCATTTACATATAATGCATTTTCCCACATAGATTTTTTATGAGAAACAATTGGTGATTCTTGCGTTCCGGAAACGGTTGGGGTAGTAAAGTTGTAATAAGATGTCTGCAAACCATATTTCAGAGAATGTTTTTGATTAACGTAATGCGAAAAATCCTGCTTAAAAATAAAATTATCAATCTTTGGCTTAATTTCGATGCTTTCTTCCTTAGAATCAATGCCAACATTATAGTTGTAATTGCTGTACACCAAAGACGTATTGGAAAACAGTTTGCTGCTGATGATACTATTCCATCGCAAAGAGGATGCTATGTTGCCCCAATTATTTTTGAAATCCTGATATTGAAATTTGTCCTGGCCCAAATAACCCGACAAATGAATACTGTTATTGGGATTGAGCTGAAAGTTCACTTTTGCATTTAAATCATAAAAGAAAAGTTGAGTATCCTTATTTTTTTCATCATTTGATATCAGCTTATAAATTAAATCTGCATATGTACGACGTCCGGAAATAATGAAAGAAGATTTTCCTTTCTGAATAGGTCCCTCCACACTTAATCTGCTGCTGATAAGGCCAATCCCACCAGTTGCTCCAAATTTCTGGTTATTTCCTTCTTTTCCTTTAATATCCAGCACAGACGAAAGCCTACCTCCATATTGAGATGGAATATTGCTTTTATAAAGCGTCACGTTTCTCAATGCATCACTGTTGAATGTACTGAAAAATCCGAAAAAGTGAGAATTATTAAAAACCGGAGCTTCATCAAGAAGAATCAGGTTCTGGTCTGTGTTTCCTCCTCTGACGCTTATTCCGGAGGATCCTTCCTGAGATGCAACTCCCGGCAAAAACTGTATTGTTTTAAGAATATCTCTTTCACCTAAAAGAACGGGAAGCTTTGATGTTGCCATAACATCCAAAACCTCACCCCCTGACCTAGATTTAGTGACAACAGGAGACTTTTTACCCTTGAGTTCCACCAGTTCTATTTCATTCTCCTTTTTCAGCGACCAGTCCATTTTTAATGTTCCGTCGAGGTGAATACTCTTACTTAATGTTTGATGCTTGGAATGGCTGATTATCAAGGTGTAATCATTCTCCGGCAAAGACATGGAATAAAAGCCGTATTCATTAGTCTCAATTGTGATTGTGGGATTTTCTTTTACCTTTATTGTAGCACCGGTAATGGGTTCTCCGCTACTTTCATCTTTTACGAGCCCGTTAATAGAATAACTGTTCTGGGCGTAGGCAAAACTTGACAAAAAAATTGCCAAGACGGTTGTTTTCATCATTTGTTATATCATGTGTGTTTACTGGTGCAAATATAGAATAGATAACCTAATCTGTAAAATAGCTTCAAAAAAGCCAAAGAGATACTTAAAAGAAAAAAATTAGCTAAACACCTTGTTTTGATTAAATTATTCCTTTTTTTATTTTAATTAAATTGTGCTTTACAAGATTTTAAACAAGTTTTCGGAAATTTAAAATATTAAAAATTTAACATTAATTAACCATCTCAAAGTGTTATTATAACAATTTAACTTAGCTTATATATAAATTATGCCAGAATTAATTATAAACTTATCATTAATAATATCTGTTACATTCAATAAAAAAGAGACTAAAATAGCCTCTTTTTTTAATATTTTTTACGAATAAAGTTATCCTAAGAAGAATTTTTTAGAAAGTTCATTAACAAGATAAACATCCTTCTTCTGGTAATTCTGGTATTATAATATAGCATTCTACTATGATTGGTACGCATACTGCAGCATCCGGACACCAATGATTCCCCGAAGGACAAGTTGCTGCTCCTTTAATTGTTTTCAGTTCTTTTCTTGAGAGATTTTTTAAATTTTTCATAATAATAGTATTTGGTTATTTATAAAATTTTTTAGTTTCTATATCTCTCAAATTTAACATTTTATTTCTAAAATCTACTGAATTATTATCGCTTTCACGCTGGTACTATGTGCAGAAAAATATCCCAGCGCTCCATTGCTGATATTGCTTGGCGGATTCGAAGGAATAGGCTCTCCGGAGTCTCCCGGAATGGCATTCTTCAGGACTCTGAAATAATCATAAACCGGAGCATCCACCGCCTGCAGCTCTACAAAAACCGTATCTTTTTTTACCAATTTATAATTGCTTAGTATTGGAAAACTGATATCCTCACCGTTATCAAGCTGATCGGAAAAAAAGTTATATTCTATCGGTCTTTTACTTCCTGTAATGCTTTTAAAAATATACTTATTTCCTTTTGTGGCAGGATCTGTGAAAGACGGAACAACGATTATGTTGTTTTCGCCCAGAATTGTAATATTATCCTGCTCCAGATCTTCCATTTGTACAAATTCGGGCATAGTGCTGGTTGCTTTGTATACTTTCCCGTCTACTTCAACGGTAAGCGTATAAGTCATTCCGGCGCTGGTGTGGAAATGACCTGTTTTATAAACCTTTTCAACGGTATCAAAAGCGAGCAGTTCTGTTTGTCCCTGATTGTCACTTAGGGTTACTTTTGCGTTGGAAACTGCAGGGTAATTATTGTGATCGCTTGTTACTTTTATTGATCTTGAAACTTTGATCTCATAAGGTCCTGCTTCGTTGGTTACACTTCCTTCAATTACGATTTTTCCACTTTGGTCATCCAATGGAATATCTACGAATTGGTCTTCGGTACTGCAACTTACAAGAAATAAAGCTAAAGCACCTGCTGCTAGTATTTTTTTTGTTATCATCATGTTGTTTTTTTAAAATTTAAAATCAAATCCTACACTTGGAACCAATCTGAAAAGTACAGATTGCTGAGCTTTGATAATGCCCGGATTATTGGCCTCAGAAGTAAAATTAATAGAATAAGGATTTGCTCTTCCATATACGTTATAAAGACTGAAAATCAGTGATTTTTTGAATCTTCCGGCATTCCTGAACTCATATGTGGCACTCAGGTCCAGTCTGTGATAATCCGGCATACGACTGCTGTTTCTAGCTCCGTATTCCAATACAGCTTGGCCGTCGATCTCGTATTTCGAAACAGGATAAGTGAATGCATTTCCGGTGCTGTATACGAAAGCTCCTGAAAGGGTCCATCTCTGGCTCAGCTCATAGTTGGCCACAATAGAAAGATTGTGCGTTTTATCATTGGTCGCATTATACCAGTTGTTGTTATTGATGCCGTCGATTTTCCTTTCGGTTTTGGATAAGCTGTAAGAAAGCCATCCTGTAAGTCTTCCGGTCGTTTTTTTAGCTAGAATTTCTAATCCGTAAGCTCTTCCGATTCCGTTGTACAAAAGATTGCTTTGGAAATCTGATTCAAATAAAGCATTATTCACATCCAAACCGTCTTTATAATCAATAATATTTGACATTTTACGGTAATAGATATCTGCATTTATTTCATATCCACTGTTTATTTTTTTTGTGTATCCCAGGTTGATCTGGTCGGAAATTTGAGGTTTTGCAAGATTGATCCACAGGTCATTAAGCTGAACGCCTGTATTCGGGCTCAAGGTCTGGATTCCCTGTGCATTTCTGGTATAGCTTATATTAACGTTATTGTTTTTGTTAATATCATAACTTACCATTAATCTCGGTTCAAAATTCAAATTGGTTTTTTCCGTTTCCTGGAATTTTTCCGTCCCTTTACTTTTTGAGTTGTAAGAAGAAAGCCTGAAACCATAATTGAATGTCAGCTTATCCGAGAATTTATAATTATCATTAATATATAATGCATTTTCCCACATGGATCTTGGAGTCATCAAAAACGGCAGCTCCAATGATTTTGATAAATGAGGAGTATCAAAGTAATAATTTGCGATCTGAACGCCGTATTTCAATGAGTGTTTAGGATTAATAAAATGAGTAAAATCCTGTTTGAACATCATGTTTCTTACATTAGGATTGATATCAAATTCTGCGTCTTCCTTACCTTCAAGCTTCATTCTGTAATCATAATTGCTGAAAATAAGAGAGGTTTTGGAGAATAGCTTATCTGTGACAATACTGTTCCAGCTTAAAGACCCTATTTTATTTCCCCAATTGTATTTAAAATCATCACTGTTGATCACGTCTCTTCCCAGATAACCCGACAAATAGATAGAGTTGTTTTTATTAATCTGAAAATTCACCTTCGCATTCAAATCATAAAAATAAAACTTTGACGGCCCTGAATCATTTGTACTTGCGGCATCTTCCTCATTTTTTACGGTCAGCAAATCAAAGAAAGAACGTCTTGCGGAAATAATAAAAGAAGATTTACCTTTTACAATCGGCCCTTCTGCGCTCAATCTGCCGCTTACGGTACTTATTCCCCCATTCACATTGAATTTTTGGTTGTTCCCGTCTTTCATTTTTACATCTATAATGGATGATAATCTTCCGCCGTACTGAGACGGCATATTGCCTTTGTAAAGTGTAACATCTTTTAAAACATCACTATTAAAAGTGCTGAAAAAGCCCATTAAATGAGAGTTATTCAAGACAGGAGCTTCATCCAGCAAGATCAGGTTTTGGTCTGTATTTCCACCTCTTACGCTTAGTCCGGTACTTGCTTCCTTGGCAACCACTCCCGGCATAAACTGCAGTGTTTTAAGAATGTCTCTTTCTCCCAGCAATACCGGAAGTTTTTTCACTCCCTGAACATCAATAACTTCTGCTCCGTTGCTGTTTTTTGTGGAAACTGCTTTATTTTTTTTAGAATTTTTTAGAACTACTTCCTCGATCACGTTTTCGTCCTCGCGGGCCAAAGCCCAATCCATTTTCATGGTTTCATCCAGGTGGATTTTTTTAATGATATCCTGATGTCTATTGTGAATAATAGTCAGTGTATAATCGTTTTCCGGCAAAGAAATGGAATAGAAACCGTATTCATTTGTAGTGACGGTAATATCAGGTAATTCGTTTACTTTAATGATTGCTCCTGAGATTAATTCGCCCGTGTTTTTGTCTTTTACGGTACCATTAATAGAATAATTTTGCCCGTAGGCAAACGCTGACAGGAAAATTGCCAACATAGTAGTTTTCATCATTTGTATTATCGTTTGTATTTTGAGCGAACACAAACAAATTTCATTCCAATTTACAAATTATGAGTAATTTTTTTTCTAATTTTTCAAAATATGTTCTATTTCTATTAAAATTTATCTCTTTTTAAAGTTAATTTTTTAGAATTGATTAATTCACCAACCAATCTTTAAAATCCTTTACGCGATCGCGGCTCACGGTGATTTCTTCCTGTGGTTGAAACTCCAGCTCAACTTTATAATAGGGAGAAGTATGAATATTTTTAATGAAATCTGAATTAATGATAAATTGTCGGTTGACTCTGAAAAATTTCTTTTCATCCAGAACATCTTCCAGCTCATCTAAGGTAAAGTCTGATGGATAAGCCCGTTCCTGAGTTTGTAAATAAACAATCTTATTTTCACTGAAAAAACAACTTACTTCATGAGTCTGAACAATTTTCAGGTTATACCCGATTTTAATTAAAATTCTTGATAACGTAGTTTTATCTTTTTTAATTAAATCTTTAATTTCTTTTGAGCTCACCGAGTTGTCCGAAGGAAGAAATGACTTGAATTTCTCAATTGCGCCGCCCAAGTCTTCGTCTAAAATTGGTTTTAAAAGATAATCAATACTATTTAATTTGAATGCCTTCAAAGTATACTGATCAAAAGCGGTTGTGTAAATAATAAAACCTTTGGTCGGAACTTTTTCAAAAATATCGAATGACAGCCCGTCTCCCAACACAATATCCGAAAAAATCAATTGCGGATGTTCATTTTCCGAAAACCATTCAACGCCTTGTTCTACAGATTCTATTTTTGCAACCACTTCTATTTCAGGAAATTCACTCAGCATTCTTTCCAATTTCCTTGAGGCCGGCTTTTCGTCTTCGATAATGACAGTTTTGATCATTTGGGTTCCAGATTTAGTTTAAATTTCGAAATAAAATTACTTAAAACTTATCAGCTTTTAAAATTGAATCGGTTCTTTCGTTTTTTTCATTTCTTCCTGTAAAATTTTCTTTTCCCAGTCTGGATTTAAGATGAATATTTTTACTGCTTTTACGGTCAAAACAATTCCCCAAATCGTTAAAAATATTGATCCGTTGAATAATGTAACATCAAACCTTCCTTTCTCGAAAATATCATTAAAGAAGATAATTAATGCAACAATTCCAAACCATAGAAGGTTTTTGTAGAATTTTTTTAAGTCGTTTACTCGCTGTTGTGCTTGATTATAGTCCATTATATTAATTTTTTTAAGTTATTGTTATTAAAGTGTTTTTGTATTTTTTCTTTCCTCTTCCATTAATTCCCTGATTTTCTTTTCTTCCCAATTTCTTCCAATTCCAAAAGTATTGATTCCGTGTGCGGTAAGACCTATTCCCCATCCCAGCATTGGCCAGTAAAACCATAATTGCTCGGGAGATGTTATAAGATTTAAAACTGCTAAAAAAGGGATTACCAGGCAGTAAGAGGTAAGATTTCCGTAGAATCCTTTCAATTCTTTTACTCTTTTTGTTGCTCTTTCGTACGCCAGGTTTTCTTTGTTTGTAAATGTTTCCATAAGTTTTAAGAGTTTGTTTGTTTTTGTTGATACAAATGTAGCCCAGCAAACAGCTCAAATCAATTTTATATAACTGAACCGTAGAAATTGCTTACTGAAATGTAAAAACCCCGACTCATAGAGAACCGGGATTTATATTTATCTTATAATGCGATCAATAAATAAAAGGAATCAGCTTCTTCGTTTTTCTTCTGTATTCCAAATACTCTTCGCCGAACTGCTCAATCAAAGTCCGTTCTTCAATTTTAATTCTGTATCCAAATGCTAAAAGCGGTGGAATAATGGCCAAAACTAATGATAACCAATTATTTAAATACAATCCAAGTCCGAGAGAAGTCAATAGCGAAAAAGAATAAGAAGGATGCCTTACATATTTATAAAATCCCTCTTTTTTGATTTTATGATTCTGTCTTATCGTGACATCCACGGTAAAATATTTTCCTAAAGATCTGATAATGATATACCGCAGAAGAATTCCTATTAAGATAAACGCTACTCCTAAATAATAGATCCAAACCTCATTTGTAATCGGCAATTTTGTAATATAAGAAACCGTTACGGATAAGGCAACCGAGAGCGGAATGGCAATCCATAAGATATTCAAGGTCGATTGATCTTTGTCTTTTTGATCTTTTTCGTTTGATTTTAAAATATTTTTATAAAGAAATTCGCTTATAAACCAAACGAACATTGAAATGGCGAATATAATTTGCAGTGTGTTCATATTAATTTTTTTAATGTTAATTGACAGAAAACAAAAAATCGTGAAATGGTTCTTAGTAAAGTTATTAATTTTTTACCGTTCCATTTCACGATTGATTTGAATTTTTAAATGATATTAAAGCTGTTTTTCTTTCTCCATCAATTCTTTAATTTTCTTCTCTTCCCATTTGTTTCCCAGCACAAAACCCGGTAAAAACACGCTCATCCCGTAACCTATCACCCCGATTCCCCAGAAAAGCGGCAAGGAGAAATATTTCAATTGCCAGATCGTTTCGTCAGGCTTTAATCCTCTGTAATTCAAGAATAAAATAAAAATATTCACAGCGAAATAGATGAACATAAAAACATAAAAGTTCTTTATTTTTTTCACTTTTCTTTCTGCTTCCTGATATCTGATATCGTCTTTGTTTATATTTTCCATGATTGCTGATTTTATGATTTATTCTGTTTTTCTAAAATTTCTCTTATCTTTTTTTCTTCCCATCCTTTTCCGATCGCAAAAACACTCATTCCGTGGGCCGCAAGCCCGATTCCCCAACCTAACATTGGAAAAATAAACCAGATGTTATCCGGATTTGTTATCAAATTAATAATCGTTAAAAAAGGAATAATAATACAATAGGAAATAAGGTTTCCATAAAAGCTTTTGATTTCTCTTACACGTTTTTTTGCTCTTTCATACGCTTTGTCTTTATCCTCAACAGGAGCGCTCACAACGTTTGGCTTAGTGGATAATACCGGAAGCTTTACTTTAAAATAATCTTCAGATTTTTCGATGAAAACATTTCGCTTCGTAAGTAAAGAATACCGCTGAACAATATTCGCCAAACCGATTCCTGAGCTTTCTTTTATTTGCTCTCTTACCTGCAGATTATTCTCTATGCAAAGTGTATCATTTTCAGAAAAGATTCTGATGATTAATGGTTTTGAAGAAGTCGCAAAATTATGTTTAATACAGTTCTCCAACAGTAGCTGCAAGGACAACGGAACGACAAATCTTCTGTAATCATCTTTTTTTACATCAAAAACAAAATCTACACTATCTTCAAATCTGGTTTTTAATAATTCGCAATACGTTTTTGCAAATTCCAGTTCATCTTCTACCGTCACCAGCTCTTTATCTTTCTGTTCCAAAACATATCGGTAAATCTTTGACATTGAGGCGGTAAACTTCTGAGCCTGTCTCGGGTTTTCGTCAATTAATGAACTTAAAACATTTAAAGAATTAAATAAAAAATGTGGATCTAACTGATTTTTTAAACTTTCAAATTGTGCATTCGCGGATTTTGCAATAAGCTTCTGCTCTACAACTTCTTTTCTGGAGGTTTTTTTGAGTTCTTCCATGAAGCTTTTTGCATGAAGAAAAGCAGAGATCAGCAACGCAATATTGATCATATACCAATTCATGAAGCCGTATTTTTGAGAGAAAAACTCTTGTGTTGTCGCGGACTTCTGAATGACAACATAGTTCATATAATTACAGAAATACACCAAAATAAAGTTTCCTATGATAATGGATACAATGCTGAGAAAAGCCCTCATTCTGGTAGTTTCAGACCACGGAAACTTCTTATTGAGAAAGTCATTAATAACCATATTTCCGAAGCCAAGAACGAAAGAATACATGGTGCAGATCAGGAAAGTAATCCCGAAATTCCGGAACGTCTTTTCATTGTTGAAAAATAAAAAGAAAAACAAGGTCGTTCCCAATGTCACCCAAAGTAATATGATAATGCTTTTACGTTTCATGTGTAGTATTCTTAGGTTCAAAATTAACCCATATTAAAGGTAGCACAAATTATTTTTCTCCGATCCGTCATTTTTCCTGACTGAACCGCATAAAAAAACCTCTCGCAAAAAAGAGAAAGGTTTCAGATGAGATATTAAAAAATATTATTTTTTAGCGCCGTTTACAAAGTATTCAGCTTCGGATTTACCCCAATTTGGCTCTAATGCTGACTTCGGTGCGTAAGTATTGAATTTTGTCAAAGCATCTTTGAACTGCTCCATTCCTTTTGTTTTGCTGCCTCCATATTGTTCCGGAGTGAAGTACGTATCTTCAGCCTTGATTAGGGCAACTCTTGGGTTATTTGGATCTAATTTTTCAGCTTTTTTCATTTCCTCAGCAGCCTTCGCTCCGTCCGTCATATATCTTTGCTGAGGATTTACCATCATTCTTAAAGAAGCCGCCATTTTGTTCAATAAATGGATTTCTGCGTTGTCTGTAGGTGCTACATGAGAAGCTGCATCAATATATTTTTGAGCCTGTCCTGCAATGAAGTCAAGATCCTGCATTTTCCCTTCTCTCATTAATGCTCTTCCTTTTTGGATATTGGCTAATCCTGCATAGTAAAAAGGTAACCAGTTATTTTCATCTTTTCCTGCAATTCGGTGGAAATTATTTGCTACCGTTGTAAATTCTTCAGCAGTTTTAGAAGTTTCGATTTTTGCAATATTTTCTTTCATTGCTTTTTCGTAATCTGATTGAGCGAAAGCTGTTAAGCTCATAAAAGCTAAAGCAAAACTTAATAGATATTTCTTCATTTTTTCTATTTTTTAAGGTTATATTTTATATTATTCAAAGATATGTATTTAATTTATATAATTAAATCATTAAAAGTCCAGTTCATTGAGATTTTTACAAATTATTATTAATAGCATCCTGCGTTTTATCAACTCCGAAGCTGATGAAGGCTCCCACGAAAACGAAAGTATTTACCGGTGGAACGACTGCAGAATTTCTTGATCCATCCGTTGAAAAATTATATCCATAAACATTTTTCGATCCTAAAATATTGGATACGCTTAAAACGAGAACAGTGAATGCTTTTGCATCTTTTTTTCCCAGATTCGGAAGATAATTAATACTGAAATTCAATGCGTTATAATCTTTTAATTTTCCTTCATTTCTAATGTAATACATTGATTCTCCGTTCACATCTTTCGCTGCAATATCGTAGTAAGGACGTCCTTTTGCATAGGTATAAGAAAAATTTACACCGGTTTTCCATTTTGGAATAAATCTTTTCGCAACTACAGAAATCGTATGTTCTGAAGCAAAATTGGGTTTTAAGCTAAATGGATAGTTCATAAAATCCCTTTTTGAATCCAGGAAGGAATAACTGATCCAATAATCAATGTTTTCAAGTGTTTTTTTATCTCTCCAGAACAGTTCCAATCCTTTGGCATAGCCGGAACCATTGTTATTATCAGCCGTTTGGATGAATTGATTCTGGCCATCAACATACGAAAGGTTTTTAACCTTCAACAAATCATCATATTTTTTGTAAAATGCTTCAAACCGCAAACTTCTTCCGTCCGTCGCTCTCTGAACTTGGAAAATATAATGCTGTGATTGCTGGAAACCCAGACTGGTAGGACTGTTGATGTATTTACTTTCCGGATTTTGGTAGAAAAGCCCGTAAGCGAAAGATGTTGTCCAGTCTTTTGCAAAACGGTAAGCCAATGCCACACGCGGCGCAATATTACTCTTTCCGAGATAAGAAGAATGCTCCGCTCTCACCCCGATTTTTGCTGACAATTGATTGCTGAAACCCAAATCTGTTTCCACAAAAGCAGCAGAAATCAAATCTTTATAATGCTTTTCTACAAAATCATTGAAATTGAGTTTTTCGCTCGTGCTGTTTAGTTCAAAACCGCCTCGTAATGCGCTGATCTTATTAATTTTTCTTTCTAAAACAGCTTTGAAATTGATGTAATTGCCGTCATTAAGAAGTTTTGTATTTCCGGATTCTATATTATTTTTTTCGGTTGAAAAATTTAAATCAGATTTATTATAAGAATAAGAAGCACCTGCATTCAGGAGATATTTTCCGAACTTTTGCTTGAAAGACAAATTATGATAGGTATTTTTACCTTTTAAATTAACTAAAGAAAAATCGCTGTCCGGCTCCAAACTTTCTACAGCTACGCCCATTCTGTTGGAATCGTACATTCCGTAATATTTGAAAAACCCTCCTGATTTTGTTTTAATTCTGAAATTAAAATCTGCATTAAGACCTTGTGGTGCATCACTGAAATTGGTATTAAAATTAAAAACTTCCTGCATCAATTTTAAATTTGAATAGCCTAAAGTTGCTCCAAAAGATGAGTTTTTATTATCACTTAATTTTTGAAATCCTCCACTTAGAAAGATTGGTGAAACTCCGAAATCGTACGAACTCTGATCCGGAAGATCAACACTTTCCAACATCAAAGCACCGGAAAGAGCTTGCCCGTAAAGCGCAGAATATCCGCCGCTTGAAAAGACGTTTCCTTTAAAAAGCGAAGTATTGAAACGGTCTCTCCCAGCAATTCCCGGAACTGAATTTGAAAAATAATTATTAATCAAGCTTCCATCCATGAAAATTTTGGATTCCGTGCCGGTTCCGCCTCTGATGAAAAGACCTTCTGTTTCGCCAACTTTTTGAACGCCAGGAAGATAAGTTAGTGCCGAGGAAATTTGTCCGTCCGCTCCGGCTGTGGTATAAATATCAATCGGTGTTAAAAGTGCGGTCGCCCGTTTTTTATCACTCGCTTCGATTGAACCTGCGGAAACTACGACAGCATCGATCTCGTTGATCTGCTCTTTTAATTCTGCATTTACTGAAACTTCCTGATTTTCAATGGTAATTGGTTTCTCAACATCAATATATTTCGGATGGGTGAAGCTCAAAATTTTATTTCCTTTTTCTGAAGTTTCAAAAGAGAAATTTCCGTTGGCATCTGTTGTTGCTCCGTCATAAGTACCTTTTAATGTTACATTTACCTCTCCTACTCCTTTATTTCTGTACATTACTTTTCCTGAGATTTTCGTCTGGGCAATACTTAATGTAAATGATAAAAAAGAGATGAGAAATAATAATTTTGTTTTCATTGCTGTTAATTTTCGATTCAAAAGTATGGCGAATTTTTGTTGAATATAAATTTTTGTTGCTGAGCTGTAGAATTTGGATTCTGAGTTGTTTGTTTTTTGTTTTTTTAACACATTTGAGCTGTTTGCTCACTGGGCGTTTACCATTCAAGGGCTTATTATTGCTTTATAAACCACCCCGTCAAAAATTCTTTGAATTTTCGCCACCCCTCCAAAGGAGGGGAATTTTACAGCTAACTGTTAATTAATCACGTTTTACAAGATCAGTCGGAACTCATTTGTCTTTATTGCTAATCCTGAAAAAACAGCACGAATTATAAAGTGTTTTGGAAAATCTTTTTTAAATTTATCGTAAAATCACTTTAAATCATTTAAAAATGAAAGGTAAAACATTAGCATTATTAGCTGGATGTGCTCTATTTGCTGTTTCTTGTGGAACGACAAATACGTATCAGGTCCTGTCTAAAAGCGACACACAAACAGGAGGAACGGCCAAGTTTACTCAAAAAGGAGATGAAGTTGTCATGAATCTTAATGTAACGAATCTTACACCGGGAATTCATGCGGTGCATATCCATGAAAAAGGCGACTGCTCTGCAGCGGACGGAACTTCCACAGGAGGCCACTGGAATCCAGCAAAAGATGATCACGGAAAATGGGGTGCCGAGCATTTCCACATGGGAGATATCGGAAATTTAGTGGCTGATCAGAATGGAGTTGCAACATTGACATTTAAGACCAATAAATGGTGTCTTGGCTGTACAGACGAATCTAAAAACATTATCGGAAAAGGTCTTATTGTGCATGCTGCGGCAGACGATTTCCACACTCAGCCGACGGGAAATGCGGGAGGAAGAGTTGGTTGTGTAGAGATTAAATAATTCAATTATTTTAAATAAAAAACCGCTAATTTTCATTAGCGGTTTTTTATTTGTTCTTATCGATATTAAGATTTTACACTCATGTCTGCGATGATGTTCATTGCTTCCTGAAGATAAAGATCTTTTTTAAGATTTTTGATCCAGATTTCAGACTTTTTCTTGAAAGCTTCGTCTTTTTTCTCTCTTTCAATTTCGCTCTGATACATTGTGAACTGAAGGCCGTTTTCAAACTTAGTTAATGATTTGAATTTTTCGATCTGAGCTTTTCTTTGCTTCATCAATTCATTGAATTTGTTGATATTAAGAGTAATTGTTTCTTCTTTGTCCAATTGTTCTCTCCACTGCGCAGACTCCAATAACAGCTGATATTTTGCATTTTTAGCCATTCTACCTGCACTTGCTTTTTCCAAGGCCTGAATGTTGAAATAATTAAGCTTTTGGAAGTTTGTAGAAGGTATTTTATCCCAAGCTAAAGCAAAATCATCATATCTTTCTCCGATTTCAGCATAAGTAAAGAAGTCTTTCATCTGAATATCAGAAACAATTCCTTTTCTCTGAGTAGATTCACCTGTAATTTTGTAGAATTTCTGGATAGTCAGTTTCAAAGACCCGAAATCATCTTCAGTATTTAAGAATCTGTTTAGATCAACAAATGTCTGAACCGTTCCTTTCCCAAAAGATTGAGGTGAACCTATGATCATCGCTCTACCGTAATCCTGCATCACACCCGCCAAGATCTCTGATGCAGAAGCAGAAAGCTCATTTTGCATGATCACAAGAGGGCCTGTCCAGATTGGTGTTTCGTTTTTATTTTTTAACGTCTGAATTTTTCCGTTTCCATCTTTTACCTGAACGTAAGGTCCGGCGTTCATGAAAAGTCCCATGATATCACCCACTTCCGTTAACGAACCTCCTCCATTATTTCTTAAATCAAGAATAATTCCCTCGATGTTTTGCTCTTTAAGCTTAACGATTTCATTTTTAATGTCATCCGAAGCATTTCTTCCGTTTGGATTTTCAAAATCAGCATTGAAGCTAGGTAAATTAATGAAACCGTATTTTTTACCGTTCATATTTACTATAATACTTCTCGCGAAAGTATCTTCAATAGCCACCTCTTCACGGATCATAGTCACGTCTTTGATGCTTCCGTCTTTCTTCTGAACCGTCAAAGTCACAGGTGTTCCTTTTTCTCCTCTGATTAAGCGTACAGCTTCATCAGAAAGCATTCCCACAACGTTTACGGCATCTTCTTTTGGTTTAGATTTTACTTTTAAAATTTTATCACCTTCGGAAAGCTGTTTTGATTTCCAAGCCGGTGCACCGATGGTAAGGGCTCCCAAATAAAGATTTCCTTTTTTCTCCTGGATAATTGCCCCGATCCCGATTACTTTTCCTGTGAAATTAGTATCAAAATCTTCCTTATCTTTTGGTGAATAATAATTGGTATGCGGGTCAAAAACTTCTGTATAAGCATTCATATACACGGTAAACCAATCCATCTTCTTTCTTTTTTTAAATCTCGTAAATGTCTCTTTTACAAGATCTTTCACCTCATCGGTTGCTTTTTTGATTTTTGCTTCCTGGTTTAAAGGTTGATATTTGATGGTATCTTTTAAATTGTATTTCTGAACAGAATCTTTCTTTTCTTTCTGGGCCTCTTCTTTGCTGTTCATCGACTCAATTTCCTGAAGAATATTGTATTTGATGAATTTTTTCCACTCATTGTATTGTTCCTGTTTGTTGACAGGTACTTTTTTTGTTTTCGGCTCAAGTGTCAATGCTTCATCTTCTTCCAGGTTGATTGGCTTACTGAAGATATCCTGGGTAATCTTATCAATTTCGTCAACTCTCTGATATAGCCTGTCGATCGTTAATTTATAAAAAGTAAGATCTCCAACGTTGATATAATCGTCAAGCTTTGTTTCATGCTTGCCAAACTCATCCATATCCGATTGTAAAAAATATCTTTTAGCCGGATCCACCAGCTCAAAATAATGCTTATAAACATCTTTTGAATATGCATCGTTGATCGGTTTCGGGCTGTAATGTAAGTAGGAAAGTGTATTTTTTACGCTCACCATTATCGTCTGCATCTTTTCATCATCGTTCTGTGGCGAGTTGAAACAAAACATTAGACTTGTTAATGGAATAAGAAGTAAAAATTTATTTAGTTTGAAATTTTTCCACATAAATCTGTCATGTATTTTTATTAATTTTCTAAAAAGTATCTCAATTAGTAGTAAATTTTCATTTACTGTTACAAACTATCAAATTTAATACCTTCTTTACAAATATCGGATACTTTTGAGTATTTTTGTTAAAATTAAATTTTAATATGGAAAGACCACTTATTCTGGTTACTAATGATGATGGAATTACAGCGCCAGGTGTCAGAAATCTTGTTAATTTTATGAACGAAATCGGAGAAGTAGTTGTCGTGGCACCCAACTCTCCACAAAGCGGTAAAGGTCACGCTATTACCATCAATTCTACCTTAAGTTTTGAAGAAGTACATCTTGAAGGTCCGCAAAGAGATTTTTCATGTAGCGGAACTCCTGTAGACTGCGTAAAAATGGCTCTTGATAAAATTTTACCGAGAAGACCGGATATTGTTGTCTCAGGGATCAATCATGGAGCAAATTCTTCAATTAATGTGATCTATTCAGGAACGATGTCAGCAGCTGTCGAAGGCGGCGTGGAAGGGCTTCCTTCGATTGGATTTTCCCTGTTGGATTTCAGCTGGGAAGCAGATTTTACTCAAGCAAAAGAATATATTCAAAATATTGTCCGAAGAACATTGGAAAACCCGATGCCTAAAGGAATTGTTTTAAATGTAAATATTCCGAAGCTTCCTAAAGAAGAAATTAAAGGCGTAAAAATCTGCAAACAGGCCCACGCAAAATGGGAAGAAAGTTTTGATGAAAGGATAAATCCGCACGGCAAAAAATATTACTGGCTTACCGGATATTTCAACAATATGGATGAATCTGAGGATGCTGATGAAACGGCTTTGGCGAATGGATATATCTCCATTGTCCCTGTAAAGTTTGATTTAACGGCTTACGAATACATGAAGACGTTGGAGGAAGTAATGAATTTTGATTAAAATATATTTTAAAGCGTAATTATCTTACGCTTTTCTTGTTTAATGTCCTTTTGTCTTGAAACAAAAGAACGAAAAATTCAAGACTTGGAAACTGAAGGCTAAAAATTAAAAGTTAATCCTAAAATCCCCAAAACTTGCGTGAGATCATTACTTGTTCTTCGGTTCAAAAATTGTGTCACGCTTCAAACAGTGGGAATTTTTTAACGGATTAATTTTTTAATTTTCTTAACGCTTCAGGTTCCTATGTCGTTTAAGTGCGCAGAAAATCTGTGTTAATTTGTGAAAATCTGTGATTTAAAACTATAGAAATAACTTAAAACAAAACCTTATCATCATTCCTCAATTCTTCAAGATATTTAATCTTATCATCTCTGTAAAAAAGATTCATTGTTTCAAAAGGAATCATTTTTAAATCTTTATTAACGATATGAACACATGATTTCTTCACGGCACGAACATCAAAATCGTGAGCATCCATAAAATTCATGATAATAATTCTGAACAGATTATCATAATCTAAATTCGGAGCGGAAACTTCTGGGAGACAACATAATAATTGATTCACTTTAGGCTGTACTTTATCTACAGAAATTCCTGTGCTGAAAATATCCAGAAGCTGCATCTGAAGTCCGGCGTCCTGTTCATAGACAATCGTATTTCGGGTCTCATTATTCAGTAAATCAGCGGGATTGATATATCTTGTTAAAGGAATAGTTTCACCATCAAGCTTCAAAATATAGCCCATCGCCAATGCATCAGGATTACACGGAACAGGAATGATATCATCCGAATTCAAGAGTGGGAACTGGTTTAAAATCTCTTGTCTTACTTCCGTTAATGTTATTTTTTCATGAGCGGAATCCTCGCGGTTTCTTCCGGCAATTTCTACGGGTTGGAAAGTAATTCCGCGGACGCATTTTTGTTTCAAAGCAAAATCTATTATTCTTCCTATTTCATCAATATTTTTGCCTTTTTGAAGAACAATTACGAGTGTTGTAGAGAGATTTAAAGCATTTAATTTTTCCAACGCCTTCATTCGGACATCCGTAAGATCTTTTCCTCTGAAATCCTGTAGAACTTCGGGCTTGAAAGAGTCAAACTGAAGATAAATCTCAAATTCCGGAGCATAAGTCGCCAGCTTTTCTGCAAAACCGGGATCATTGGCAATTCTTACACCGTTTGTATTTAACATTAAATGTTTGATCGGTTTCGACTTTGCAATATCCATTATTTTAAAAAATTCCGGATGAATAGTCGGTTCGCCTCCACTGATCTGAACAACGTCCGGCTCACCTTCGTTTTTAACAATAATATCAAACATTGCTTCAATTTCCTCCAGACTTCTGTGGCTGCCGTAATGCGGTGAAGACATGGCATAACAGGTCGGACAAGTGAGATTGCAGCGATCCGTTACTTCTACAATGGATAGGCAGCTATGTTGCTCATGATCAAGGCATAAACCGCAATCATAAGGACAGCCATATTCCACATCCGTTCCGAAATGTACGGGTATTTCCGAGGCTTTATTGTAGTTTCTTATATTTTTGTAATAATGAACATCCGAAGCAATTTTAGTTTTAAAAAAACCGTGATCCGGACATCTTTTGGTCATGAAAACCGCTTCATCCTCAATGATTATTTTTGCACCTACTCTTTTCAGGCATTCCGGGCAAAGGCTGATTGTATAATCGTAATACGTATAATTTCTTACTGGCATAATGTAGTTTTAAAGTCCGCCTCCGCAAATTACCCCACTCACTAAACCGCATAGCAACAAAGAGATAAGCATTGTTTGAATAAATTGTTTTCTTGAAAATTTTTTGTCGCCTTTCCATTCATAAGAAACCTTCACAATCATAGTGATAATGAAGGAAATAAATAACGCCACCAAAAGAATGATGCCACTGATCATGACAAATACTCCTCCCAGATCCCCAACTTCTAATAATGCTAAAAGCTTCATGTGAAATATTTTAATGTGAATTTACGGTTTTTGTGTTTTCAATTTAAAAATATAATAAATAATTACTGCAACACAGACTAATTGAATGGTTCCGAGATTTCCAATTAATTCCAATCTTGGTTTAATAAAATCCAGCAAAAACCTGAAAGTAAAATAACTGAGCATAAACAATTGAAACACAAAACCTGGCGGATACTTTCTTTTCTTTTGAATTAATTTTAAGCCAATCCAAAGCATTATTAAAAAAGCAATTTCATACAGAGCAACAGGATGCCTTAAATATTGATCTCCAAGATGCATCCCAAAGACCGAATCGGTTGGAATTCCGTAAGTTTCTTCGTGAATTCCTGTCAGAAAACAGCCGATTCTCCCGATTATCATAGCCAGCATTAAAGGAAAAACGATTAAATCTCCGGTACTTTCTTTGTGCCCGACAATCTTTTTGGCTAATTCCACACCGATTAATCCAAATGCTAATCCGCCAACAATCGTGTTATTTGTCCAGATTGTTTTAAAATCAAAATGTTCGAAAAACTTGTACGGATTTTCCAGGTTACCAATTAATTTTGAACCCAATAAA
>Ga0307412_10000300_pt1 | contig 31421 bp, 31 predicted proteins | sample DK1Cmetagenome_3_FD_203823 | JGI IMG/M metagenome (GOLD analysis project Ga0307412, IMG submission 203823) | Maize rhizosphere microbial communities from greenhouse at UC Davis, California, United States - DK15-C-1 | ecosystem: Host-associated > Plants > Roots > Rhizosphere > Soil | place: USA...
ACCGTCCGCCCGGATACCTCGATCGGCGAGGTCATGGCGCTTACCCGCGCGCACAACATCTCCGGCGTGCCCGTGGTCGACGGCGAGAAGCTCGTCGGCATCGTCACCAGCCGCGACCTGCGCTTCGAGCGCAAGCACGACGACCCGGTCCGCAACATCATGACCCGGGAAGACCGCCTGGTCACCGTCAAGGAAGGCGCTTCCCACGACGAAGTGCTGGAACTGCTGCACCGCAACCGCATCGAGAAGGTGCTCGTCGTCAACGACGGCTTCCAGCTCCGCGGCCTGATCACGGTGAAGGACATCCAGAAGGCCCGCGACAACCCCAACGCCGCCAAGGACTCGCACGAGCGCCTGGTCGTCGGCGCCGCGGTCGGCGTGGGCGGTGACACCGAGCAGCGTATCGAAGCGCTGGTCGAGGCCGGCGTCGACGTGATCGTGGTCGACACCGCGCATGGCCATTCGCAAGCCGTGATCGACCGCGCTGGCTGGGTCAAGAAGCGCTATCCGCAGGTCCAGGTCATCGCCGGCAACATCGTCACGGGCGAGGCGGCGCGCGCGCTGCTCGACGCCGGTGCCGACGCGGTGAAGGTCGGCGTGGGCCCCGGTTCCATCTGCACCACCCGCATCGTCACCGGCATCGGCGTGCCGCAGATCACCTCGATCGACCTCGTCGCCACCGCGCTGAAGGGCGAGATCCCGCTCATCGCCGACGGCGGCATCCGTTACTCGGGCGACATTCCCAAGGCGCTGGCCGCCGGCGCGTCCTCGGTGATGCTCGGTTCCATGTTCGCCGGTACCGAAGAAGCCCCGGGCGAAGTCGAGCTGTTCCAGGGCCGCTCGTACAAGAGCTACCGTGGCATGGGCTCCATCGGCGCGATGCAGCTCGGCTCGAAGGACCGCTACTTCCAGGACGAGGCCGACGCCGACAAGCTGGTGCCGGAAGGCATCGAAGGCCGTGTGCCGTATCGCGGCCCGCTGCGCAACATCATCCACCAGATGATGGGCGGCCTGCGTGCTTCCATGGGTTACATGGGCGCGGCCAACATCGAGGAAATCCACCAGAAGGCCCAGTTCGTGAAGGTGACCGGTGCCGGCGTGCGCGAAGCGCATCCGCACGATATCCAGATCACGAAGGAAGCGCCCAACTACCGCCTGGACTGACGCCTCCGGGCGCTCGCTCCAGGTACCCAGGACGCCCGCCGCAAGTGGGCGTTCTGCTTTTTGACATTCTTGAACTGCAGGCCGCCCGATGACCGACATCCATAGCGACAAGATCCTCATCCTCGACTTCGGTTCGCAGTACACGCAGCTGATCGCCCGCCGCATCCGCGAGATCGGCGTCTATTGCGAGGTCTGGGCGTGGGATCACGCGCCGGACGAGATCCGCGGCTTCAACCCGCGCGGCGTCATCCTGTCCGGCGGCCCGGAATCGGTGACCGAGGACGACTCCCCGCGGGCTCCGCAGGTGGTGTTCGAACTCGGCGTGCCGGTGCTCGGCATCTGCTATGGCATGCAGACCATGGCCGAGCAGCTCGGCGGCAAGGTCGAGGCCGGCCATCATCGCGAATTCGGTCCCGCCACGATCACCTTCGGCAGCTGCGCGCTGTTCGAGACGGTGGTGCAGGACGGCGAGTCGCTGGGAGTCTGGATGTCTCACGGCGACCGCGTCACCGCCATTCCCGAGGGCTTCGCCGTGTCGGCGTCCACGCCAAGCCTGCCGCTGGCGGCCATGGCCGACGACCGCCGCCGCTTCTACGGCGTGCAGTTCCACCCGGAAGTGACCCACACCAAGCGCGGCATGGAACTGCTGCGCCGCTTCGTCGTCGACCTCTGCGGTTCGGCCACCCTGTGGGATGCGGCACACATCATCGAGGACGCCGTGGAACGCGTGCGCGCGCAGGTCGGCGACGATCGCGTGCTGCTCGGCCTGAGCGGCGGCGTGGATTCCTCCGTCGTGGCCGCCCTGCTCGAAAAGGCGATCGGCGACCAACTCACCTGCGTCTTCGTCGACACCGGCCTGCTGCGTTTCCAGGAAGGCGACCAGGTGATGTCGACCATGGCCGAGCACATGGGTGTGCACGTCATCCGTGTCGATGCGAAGCAGCGCTTCTTCGACGCCCTCGCCGGCGTGGAAGACCCGGAAGCCAAGCGCAAGGTCATCGGCCGCTTGTTCGTCGAGGTGTTCGACGAGGAATCGTCCAAGCTCGAAGGCGTGAAGTGGCTGGCCCAGGGCACCATCTACCCGGATGTCATCGAATCCGCTGGCAGCAAGACGGGCAAGGCCCACGTCATCAAGAGCCACCACAACGTCGGCGGCCTCCCGGAGCACATGAAGCTCAAGCTGGTCGAGCCGCTGCGTGAACTGTTCAAGGACGAGGTCCGTCGTATCGGCGTCGAACTCGGCCTGCCGCGCGAGATGGTCTACCGCCACCCGTTCCCGGGCCCGGGCCTGGGCGTGCGCGTCCTGGGCGAGGTGAAGCCGGAGTACGTCGACCTGCTCCAGCGCGCCGATGCGATCTTCATCGAGGAACTGCGCAACCACGGCCTCTACGACCGCGTCAGCCAGGCGTTTGCCGTGTTCCTGCCGGTGCGCTCTGTAGGTGTCGTCGGCGACGGCCGCGCCTACGAGTGGGTGATCGCGCTGCGCGCCGTGGAGACGATCGACTTCATGACGGCGCATTGGGCACACCTGCCGTATGACTTCCTCGATAAGTGCTCGACTCGTATTATCAATGAGTTGCGCGGTATTTCTCGTGTTGTTTATGATATTTCGGGGAAGCCGCCGGCTACGATTGAGTGGGAGTGAGTTGGCCGAGCCGGAGCGGGGTTCGCCAATGACGATGGCGGCGTAAGCGGATGGGTCTGGTATTCGTTATCCAGATAATTTGCGATTATTTGATTTTCAGATATATTGCATTTATCGCGATTTCGAGTATTCGCCATGCCTCCGACATCCCATCCGTTGCTCACGGCGAGCCAACTGAGTTCGTTGCTTCAGGCTGCGCGCAAGGCGCAGGGACTCACCCAGACCGCATTGGCCGCTCGTATCGGGCTTAGTCAGCCGCGGGTTTCCCACCTGGAACTGAACGCCCAGGACTTGAGCGTCGAGCAACTCCTTGCCTGGTGCGCCGCATTGGGCCTGGAGTTGACGGTTGGAAGCCGGGGCGGCGGAGCCGCGGCCGCTCCTTTGAAAACGGATTGGTGACATGGGACGTCGATCGCACAGCCGCAGCCTGTCCCTCTGGACCAATGGTGTTCGCGTCGGGCGATGGACACTTCCTGCCCGCGGAGAGATGGAACTGCATTACGACCCGGACTGGGTCGCCGCCGACATAGGCCGGCCGCTGTCGCTGTCGCTGCCGTTCAACTTGCAGAACCTCCCGATCAAGGGAGAGAAGGTCGCCAACTACTTCGATAACCTCCTTCCGGACAGCGATGCCATCCGCCGCCGCGTCGCCGAGCGGTTCAGGACGGGGTCGATCGATCCGTTCGAGCTACTGAGAGTCATCGGGCGCGACTGTATTGGAGCCGTCCAGATCCTGGATGGTGAAGAGGTGCCGAAGGGCTTCGATCGTGTCGAAGGCGTGCCCTTGTCCGAGGAAGACATCGAGCGGCACCTGATCGAAACCGTTTCGCCCCACGCCTTCGGAGCGAGCGGAGATCCCGATGCGGACTTCCGCATCTCCCTTGCGGGTGCACAGGAGAAGACGGCTTTCCTCTGGTGGGATGGGCAGTGGCTCGCACCGCGTGGCGCGACGCCGACGAGTCACATCTTCAAGTTGCCGCTGGGCCTGATGGGCGGACGGCGCGCCGATTTCAGTACCTCGGTAGACAACGAGTGGCTGTGCCTGCGGCTGCTGAAAGCCTATGGGTTGAACGTCGCCGACGCACGTATCGCAACCTTCGGCCGCCAGCGCGTGCTCGTGGTGGAGCGATTCGATCGTCGCACCGCCCCTGATGGGCAGTGGCTCATGCGCCTGCCACAGGAAGACTTCTGCCAGGTCGAGGGCTGCTCGCCGCTGCGCAAGTACGAGAACGAAGGTGGACCAGGTCTCAAGGCCCTGTTCGCCACGCTGCGACAGTCGGTGAACGCCGAAGCTGACATGAAGACCTTGATGACGGCACAGGTACTGTTCTGGTTGCTGCGGGCACCCGATGGCCACGCCAAGAATTTCAGCATCCATCTTCTGCCGCGCGGACGCTTCCATTTGACCAGGCTTTACGACGTGATGTCGGCCTATCCGGTATTGGGCGAGGGTCCCAACCAGTGGTCGCCCCACGACATCAGGTCCGCGATGGCACTGCTCGGCAAGAACCGGCATTACGACATGCACGGCATCCAGCGCCGGCACTTCAACAGCACCGCGCGAAAGGTCGGCTATGGCTCGACCGCCGAGCCGATCATCGAAGAACTTCTCGCCCGTACACCAGCAGCCATCGCCGAAGTACAGGCCGACCTGCCGAAGGACTTTTCACCGCGCGTCGCGGAATCCATCCTGGGCGGTCTCGAGCAGGCTGCGGCGACACTCGGTGCGATGGCGCCATAGACGGAAGAGAACCCGGTCCTTCCCCAGAGGTCATGGCGCGCCAGGATGCCACGTTGAAGCGACGCGGGAATTCACGCCGGCTGGAATCGCTCGAGCAACCACCTGCCAGCGGGGCCGGGTAACCGGCTGGTTGGATAAGTGGCTTGGAAAGGCATCAAGCCTGCGGACGGCCCTTCCAATTCGATGCGCACCAGGCGGCCGTCCTTCAGATCCTCGCTGACCAGCCAGAGCGGCATGTGTCCCCATCCGAGACCGGCACGCAAGAAAGCGTGCTTCGCGCCAAGATCGGCCAGCCGCCAGATATTCTTTCCTTGCACGCCGTAGTCGACTCCGCTGGTCAGGGATGAGCGATCGGTGAGCACGAGCTGTGTCTCGTCCAATACTTCCCGATAAGCAACCGGTCCATGTCTACCTGCAAGGCGCGATCCGGGAGCCACCACCGTCACCATCTCCTCACTGAAAAGCGGTTCGGCTGCGAGTCCAGGAGGAAGGAAAGGCAGTGTCCCGGTGATGCCCAGGCTGCATCGACCATCGAGCACGAGTTCTGCGACGCGGCCCAGCGCCTCGACATGGAGCCTGAGCGGCGTGGATGGGAAACGCTCCTTGAAGCTGCCGAGTGCATCGGTAAGGCATCGCTGCGGAAACATGACGTCGACGACGATGGACAGTTCGGGTTCCAGGCCAGCGGAGAAGCTGCGTGCCTTGGCCGTTAGTGCATCGGCACCCGTCACCACGCGGCGTGCGTCGGCCAACAGGTTCGTTCCCTGAGCCGTCAACCTGGGATAGCGGCCGACCCGCTCGAACAACGTTACGCCCAGCTGCGCTTCCAGGCTGGCGATGGTTTGACTTACCACCGACTGCGCCCGCCCGATGACGCGGCCTGCCGCAGAGAAACTGCCGTGGTCCGCGGCGGCAACGAAAGTCCGCAGGTAATCGAGGGAGATGCCGTTCAGCAAAGTATCTAATCCTTGTATGGGTGCTATCTAATAATATAGTCTTTTCAGAGACATGGTGAGGCCCTACGCTGCAAGCCAAGGAGCCCTCATGTCACAAAATATCTTCCTCATCGGAGCGTCCGGATTCGTCGGGAGCGCTCTGGCAAGACACTTCCTGGCGGACGGGCATCGGGTGCTAGGGCTCGCGCGAACGGATCGCGCCGAGGTCGCCCTGAGAACAGCCGGTATCTCCGCGGTTCGAGGCGATCTCGATGGCGATATGGCGCCGGTGCTCGCCACGGCACGGTCAGCCGACGTGACGGTCTACGCCGCGCAGGTTGCCTTCGAGCGCGAGCCGGCGATCATCCGGGCGCTGTGCGAAGCACTCGCGGGAGGTGGCAAGACGTTCGTCTTCCTGTCGGGCAGTGGCGTTTTCATGCAACGCACTGGCGGGGCGTGGAGCCCGGACAGCTTCGCCGAAGACGATACCTTTATGCCGGAACCACTGGCGCTTCCGCGGGTGGAGGCGGAGGGCATCGTTCGTGCCGCCGCCCAACACGGTCTGCGAAGCATGGTGATCCGACCGCCGCTGATCTGGGGGCCAGGCGATAACGGACCAGTGGCGAGCGTGTACCGCTCGGTCGCGCTTACGGGTTCCGCTTGCTACATCGGCGCTGGACTCGCCGCCTATTCCAACGTGCATAGCGCCGATCTGGCACGACTATTCTCGCTTGCAGTCGAACGCGGGAAGGCTGGCGCGCTGTACCACGCCGTTGCCGGAGAAATCCCTTACCGCTGGATTGCCGAGGCCGTGGCGCGCGACCTGGGTGTCAAGACACGCAGCCTGACGATGGACGAAGCGGCCGATGTATTCGGTCCGTTCGGGGCGCTGCTCCTGTCGGCGTGCAGCCGCTCGCGCGATCCGCGCACACGAACCGAACTCGGCTGGAAGCCCACCAGACTCGACCTGCTATCGGAGATCGGCGATCCGCGGCTGCGCGCGCTCGCAAATCCGCCATCCACCCAGCAATCCATCCAAGGAAGCAATCCATGAACACGCATGAAAACAAGGTCGCCATCATCACCGGTGGCAAGCAGGGCATCGGGCGCGGCATCGCTGGCCTTTTAGCGCAGCGTGGCGCGAAAGTCGTCCTCGTCAACCGCCAGGATGCCGCGGAGGAAGCTGCACGGATCGGCAATGGCGCGATTGCCATCGCCGCTGACGTGACGAGCGAGGCCGGCTGGGCGCGGGTCGCCGCCGAGGTGGAGCAGGCATTCGGTCGCGCCGACATCCTCGTGCACGCGGCCGGTATTTACCCGATCGCGGGGCTCGACCAGATGACTCAGGACGAATGGCGCCGCGTCATGGCCGTGAACCTCGACGCGCACGTGATCGGCGCCCGCGCGATCGTGCCGCTGATGCGCAAGGCCGGTGGCGGATCGATCGTCGCCGTGGGTTCCGACGCGGTAGGCATGGTGACGCCACCGGGAATGGGCTTCTCCCACTACATCACGTCGAAGATGGGCGTGGTCGGTCTGGTCCGCGCGCTTGCCAATGAACTCGCGGCTGACAACATCATCGTCAATGCCGTCCATCCTGGCATCACCGACACGGAAGGCGCGAGCGGCATGCCGAACGAGCAGAAGGCGCAGGTCTACATGATGCAGGCGATCAAGCGGCTCGGCACGCCGGCCGACATTGCCGGTCCGGTCGCCTTCCTCACCAGTGAGGACGCGCGTTTCGTGACGGGACAGACGCTGGTGGTCGACGGCGGCCTGATGCGGCTGTGAACGTGGGCGAGTTCGCGCCACGATCTCCTCGTGGCTGGGCGGTGTCTTCGCTTCCATGAATCCCTTGATCAACGCATCGCGATCATGGGGCGCGCGTGCCTTGTCCGCTGTGGATAGCGCGTCGCCGTCGCCGATGGGGTCGACATGAGTCCTGAACTGCGCTCGGCCGCGCTGGCGTGCGCGATGGACAGCATCGAGGCGCTGGCGGCTTAGTACCGATTGCCTATCGCCGGCTGTGCGGGACTCCCGTACGATCGAATCACAAAGCCGGTCAGCGGCCCGTAACCAGGCCGCTGGCTCGCTTTCGTCCAGGGGATTCAGCGGTACACGCCACGCTCTTAGCCATAAGGGGATGTACATGCCGCTTTACTTCGTCGTCTTCCTCGCCATGCTGGCCGTCTCCGTGCTCCTCTATCTCGGAGCCGTCGCGACGGTGGCCATCACACGGAGGCCGCCCCCAAGCTTCGTCCCCGGGACAGCCGCGAGCCCCTTGCAAGCTATCGGAGTTGCCTTGCTATGGTCCTCCGTTGGCGTCTGCTGGCTCCTGTTCTTCAACGTGTACCGCATTCACGTGGACATCAGCGCGTATGGCGATGCTGCCTTCCAGGCATTCAGTAGGGGCTATACGCGGCGATTGCCGATCGTCGTGCTGCCCTACGCGGCGACATGCCTGGTCTGGACCCTCGCGTTGTGGAGCGCGCCGGCACGCATGTCCCGCCGGACACTGTGGATCATCGCGACGATGATGATCGTCTCGATCGCCAGCACGCCCTGGGCCGCGGGCGCGCAGGATGCCATGCAGGATCACGGGTACAGCGAGGCGGCCTATCGTCAGCTTCAGGCTTCGCACCTGGTTCGCAGCGTTGCGGTTACGATCGCGGCGGTGTGGGCACTTGCTGAAGTGTGGCGCCTACCAAAGTCTTGAGCCGCCGCGCTCGCGGTAGCTACCAAAACGGCTTGGCGTCAGAAGCTGCTCTGACTCAAAAAAATCAACCTTCCGGCGGCCCGAACAGGACCCGCGCGCATTCTCTCCCATTTCTTACGGATTTCATGTCGTGGAACATCTGAATCCAGGCATGCAAGGCGATGCGGAAGGGGTTATGGCTGTATAGGGGTTTCACCAGGCCATACCGCGGCGGCTCGTCCTCACGTTGGCGACGGAACGTACCGAATAGCCTGTCGAACACGATCAGCACGCCGCCGTAGTTGCAATCGATGTAATCGGGATTGCTGGCATGGTGCACGCGGTGGTGCAAAGGCGTGTTGAGCACGAATTCTATCGGCCGCGGCAGTTGTCCTATCAGTTCGGTATGCAACCAGAATTGATACGTCAGGTTCACCGCGAGCGCGGCGACCACCAGCGGCACCGGAAATCCGATCCACACCAGCGGCGCGAAGAATACCGCTGCACCGGTGATCTGTCCGGTCCAGCCGAGCCGATACGCGGACGACAGCGTGTACTGGTTCGGCGAGTGGTGAACCGAGTGATTCAGCCAGAACCAGCGGATGCGGTGGTCGGCACGATGCATCCAGTAATAGCAGAACTCCTGGCCCACGAAGAGCAGGGTCCAATGCCACCAGCGATCCATCGCGAAGGTGGCGATGCGCCACTCCCATACCGTATAGAGCAATGCCCCGACGATACCGGGCTTGACCATTGACCAGCATGCGGCCCAAGGCATCGCCCAGCGACGCCCAATAGGCTTTCCAGTCGTGATCGCGGCCGCTACGTCGCCGCAACCAACCTTCGGCAGCGGCGATCAATGCGAACAACGGCAGCGGTACCAGCAGCCAGGCGAAAAGCGAAATATCCATGGCGATCGCTTCGATAGCTCAGCGGCCCAGGCGTTGGCGCGCGAGTTCGGCGGCCTGCTTGAGTTCGCTGGGAGACAATTTGCCGTCCTGATCGGCGTCGAGCTTGTCGAAGTTCTTGGCCACGCGCGGTAGCTTGGCGTCGGCTTCCTGGCGGTCGATAAAGCCGTCGCCGTTGGTATCCGCCGCTTTCAGGCGTTCTTGCATGTCGTGCTTGGCCTGAGCCATGTGCTGAAGGGCTTATGGCTTTGTAGCTGTCGATGTGGGCGGCGGCTGGTCTACCGTCCTGGAAGCCGTGAGGCCTTGCGATAAGTTTTCGGCGAATGGCCGGTCATGCGCTTGAAGGCGTTGCTGAAGGCGCTTTCGGATGTATAGCCGAGCGACTGGCCCACAAGCGCTACCGGCGTGTTCTCCTCCCGCAACGCGCGTTCGGCGAGACGCATGCGCCATTCGGCGAGATAGGCCAGCGGTGCGACGCCTGCGATCGTCCTGAAGTGAAAGGCAAATGTCGTTCGTGACATGGCGCATGCCCTGGCGAGTTCGTCCAAGTGCCACGAACGCGCGGGGTCGCTATGCATCAGCCGCAGCGCGGGTGCGATGCGTGGGTCGCTCAAGGCACGCAACCACCCGGCCGGCATGGGACCGGATGTCTCCAGGTGGGCGCGCAGCACCTGGATGAAGAGAAGCTGCGCGAGTTGCGCCGCGACGAGCTGCGTTCCCGGCCGATCGGCCGCCCGCTCCTCCACGAGCTGGTCAAGAAGCCACCGAAAACTCATGGCCTGCCGTGACGCCGCCGGCACGTGGATCCACGGCGGCAGGACATCCGCCAGCAGCCGCTCGCTTGCAGGATCGAGCAGGACGTGCCCACCGATATGGGCGAAGTCATTGCCATCCCCCAATATGGCAGTCGTCCTGCCCGTGCCGGAGAACACGTTCATTGCGTCCACGGGCGTGATTTCGAGATCGCTGGCGAGGACGAACGAGCGCTTTGCCGTTATCAGTCCCACGTCTCCTGTTCCGAAATGGACCGGTTCGGCTTCGCCGTCGATGTGGACCCAGCACGCGCCTTTCACCACGGCGAAGAACTTGATCTTGTCCGGCGCTGGGAAACGGATCGCCCAGGCACCCCCTGCGGTGAAGCCGCCGGTCACCAGCGATTTCGCATTCGTGAACTTGAGGATGTCGGAGAAGGGATCGGTGCTCACGGTCGTACGTTCGCGCAATTTAATCGCACTATAAAGCATTAACAGTGCGGAGTTTGCATCTTAACCTGTCGTTCTCGTCGGACGCCCGAACGGCCTCCTTCTTCTTCGGCCAACGGCCATTCTGGAAACGACATGAACGACAAAGACGTGCAGGTTCTCGTCACCGGTGGAACCGGCTTCATTGCGCAACACTGCATTCTGGCGCTACTGAATCACGGCTACCGTGTGCGGACCACGGTGCGTTCGCTGGCTCGGGAGGTCGAGGTGCGCGAGAACCTCAAGACAGGTGGAGTCGAGCCGGGCGATCGCCTGTCATTCGTCACCGCCGATCTGTGCGCGGACCAAGGCTGGGCTGAAGCTGCCGCGGATTGCGTGTACGTGATGCACGGTGCTTCACCGACGCCGACGGGTGCGCAAACGAGCGAAGAGGAATGGATCAGGCCAGCGGTCGATGGCAACTTGCGAGTACTGCGTGCCGCGCGCAAGGCCGGGGTCAGGCGCGTCGTATTGACCTCGGCTTTCGGCGCGATTTGCGCCGGGCACGGGCGGATGAAACGTCCCTTCAACGAGACCGACTGGAGCGACCTGACCAGCAAGCATGTTTGGCCTTATCAGAAGTCCAAGACATTGTCGGAGCGGGCGGCCTGGGACTTCATCGCCCGCGAAGGGCAGGGCATGGAACTGGCGGCGGTGAACCCGGTGGCCGTCCTGGGCCCTGCGCTGGGAGCCGACTATTCGCATTCCATTCGTCTGATCAAGAATCTCATGGACGGACAACCGGGAAATCCCAGGATCAATTCGGGCTTTGTCGACGTGAGGGACGTGGCCGACCTGCATCTGCGCGCCATGACCCATGATGCCGCCAAGGGCGAACGCTTCCTGGCGATCGCAGGCGAGAGCATGTGGCTGGCGGATGTGGCGAAGGTACTGAAACAGCGGATGGGGGCGGCCACCGGCAAGATATCGACACGGGTGTTGCCTGACTGGCTGGTACGCCTGGGGGCGCTGAAGGACCCGGCATTGCGAGGGGCAATTCCGTTTCTTGGCGTGAATCTGAATGCCACCAGCGAAAAGGCCGTGCGGCTGCTGGGCTGGTCGCCGCGGCCGCGCGAGGAGGCTATTGTTGCGACGGCTGAGAGCCTAATTCGGCTTGGCCTGCTCGATTCAGCGGCGGACGGAGTGTAGTGATGCCATCGATGCGGCGGCCGAAGCCGCCACACGGTCCGGAACAACGGAAGAATGGTCAGGTTTGCAGGTAGCCCACCCGGCTGACGAGTTCATCTATCACCGCGTCACTGTCGCCACCGTTCCCGCCATCGCCCCAGGTCGAAATCATCGCCTGATCGGTCAGTGCCGCAAATCCGAAGGTCGTCACGTAGAGGGCGCGACCCTGCCGAATGCTTCCGTTGTCCTCGTAGTATCCGCCATGCTTCGGATTACCCCACGCCATCACCTGCCAACCGTCCGCGGGCAAGACGGCGAAGGCGCCTCCGCTGCCAGCCACCTGGACGATCGTGTCCAGGTTACGGATGGGCGAGTCGGCCGCCAGGAGGCCGCCTTCGTCGGGATGTCCCCATGCCTCCACACGGCCGTTCTCTCGTAGGGCCACGAACGCGGCGCTATTGCCTATCACCTCGATGACATCCGTCAACCCGGTGATCTGGATACCTGGATGCCCGCCATGATCGGCGTCGCCCCAGGCGGCCACACTCCCGTTCTTTCGCAGCACCGCGAATGCGCGTGCCGTACTTGAAATCTCGACGATGTCGTCTAGGCTGGCAATCTCCGCCGTCAACACTCCACCGAAACCCGGATCGCCCCATGCAACCACGCTGCCGTTAGCCCGGAGTGCGGCAAAGGCGCTCTCGCTGCCAATCACCTCGACGATATCCGTCAGGGCCTCAATATCGGGTGGAACGTTTCCCGCGTTTCCCCAGGATGTGACACGGCCATCGCCCAGGCGCGCGGCAAAGCCGTATCCAGCATTGGCGATGTCGACGACGTCATCCAACACCGGTTGTTCGGCGCCATAGTTCATGTGGCCCCATGTCACGACCTGCTTGTTGGCACGCAGCGCCGCGAAGGCGCCAAGACTGCCGACGATCTTGACACCATCGGTGATCGTCGGAAGCGGCACCATATCGGCGCCCGTGACTTCTCCCCAGTTCACCACGCTGCCATTGGAACTGAGTGCGGCGAACGCAAGGCCACTGCCTACGATATCGACCAGGTCCGTCAAGGCGGCAATGTCGTCGCTTGCCACGCCTCCGACACCAGACGCTTCCCAGGGCACCACGTCACCCGTGTCGCGCAACGCGGCGAACGCCGACCAATTCAGAGCCGGCAACGCCCCGTGCCCACGCCTTGGCTTCATGGCAAACGTCGAAAACGTTCGCCGATGATCTGGGGAGTCGCATCGAATCCAGCATGCGTCCTTGCATGGCTTGTTTCTCTGGAGGTCGGGGACGGCCTCTTCGTTGCAGTTTCTCGATCATTCGTTCACGAGCGTGAACGGAGAGTCAAAGGGGCTGGCAGCGGTCGTGCCGGGCAAGATGGACTGCTGTTCCTCTCAAACGATGCCCTTGCTGGCACCGACTGGTGACGAGTGAAGCAGGACAGGCGGCTGGATCTGTAATCGTTTTTACGCAATATTTTAAGTTTCTAATTATATTTAGTCATGCTTACTTGCCCGACGACCTATATATCCGTGTAAGAATCGGTTTTGAGCATCGGAAACCGTCCTGGTCCAAGAGAGACATCATGACCGACTTGCCCACAGACCCCATCGGAGCCGGCTGGCTGTGCCAAGCCTATGGTGTGCTGCCGTTGGGAAGGCTGCCTGTGATGAGCCAGGTGGGTGGGCGACGTGCAACCCAGGTCAATGAAGGTTTTCGCCTCGAAACCTACACCGAGGCCATGCGACCGGCCGCGGAGCCCGCAGCGCATCTGCAGTTCCACTTGCGGCACGAGGTTCCCCATCTCGAATTCCTGGCCCGTCTGTTCGAGCGGATGGGACGAGGTATCGTCCAAGCCTGGATCGCGGCCGAGCCCACCGGGCAGTACGCGCGTCGTGCGTCGTTCCTATATGAGTGGCTGACAGGAGATGTCCTGGACGTGCCTGAACGGCTGGGTGGCAACTATGTCGATGTCATCGACGATGGCAAGTTGGTGGCTGCATCCCGCGACCGGGTGATCAAGGTGCAGCGCTGGCGGGTGAATGACAACCTGCCCGGTAACCGCGAATTCTGTCCTATCGTGGTGAAGACGGAGGCGATGACGAGGGCGGCCATGCTGGACGTGCCTCGTTTGTTTGACGAATTGACAGTCGAGTTTGGTGAGGACCTGTTGCTGAGAGCGGCGGTCTGGATGACCTTGCGCGAGAGCAAGGCCAGCTTCGCCATTGAAGGCGAGGCCGATCGCGTGGGACGGGTTCAGCGCTTCGCCGACGTGATGGCACGGCGTACCGGGCAGGGTGACGCGCCCCTGAGTGATGCGGCTCTTGCCGGGTTGCAGCAGGAGATCCTGGGCGGCCGGACGACGGTCACTCATTTTGGGGTACGCCAGTCGCCGGTGTTCGTTGGCGAAACCGTGCGGTACCAGGAGATCGTGCATTACGTCGCACCGGCGGCCGACGAGGTCAGCGCGATGCTCGAAGGGTTGCAGGTTTTCCTCGAAAAGACGCAAGGCCAGTCGCCAGTGATGCGCAGCGCCGTCGCCGCCTTTGGCTTCGTATACATCCACCCCTTAGCTGACGGCAACGGTCGCGTGCATCGGTTCCTCGTCAACGATGTACTGCGACGCGACGGCGCGATTCCCGATCCAGTAATCCTGCCGATCTCGGCAGTCATCACGGACGACGCGGGTGAGCGTCGCGCCTATGACAGGGTGCTTGACCAGGTGTCCAGGCCGCTGATGCAAGCCGTACGCGAGGACGTCGTCTTCGAACCCATGCAAACCACATATCCGGATGGCGTGGTGTCCAACTTCGCTTTTCATGGTGAAAATCAGGCTAGGCCACTATGGCGTTATCCCGACCTCGGGCCGCACGTGGTCTTCCTGGCCAATATCATCGGTCGGACATTGACTGAACAGATGCGCGAAGAGTCGCGTTACCTCCGCAGCCATGCGCGCGCGCGCGCCGCGCTGAAGGAAGTGGTCGAGATGCCCGACCAGCAGGCGGACCGTGTGTTGCGCTCGATCGAGCAGAACCATGGCGAGTTGAGCAATGTGCTGGCCAGGGAGATGCCTGTCCTGAACCAGCCCGGCGTGTGGATCGAGATCATAGATGCCGTTTCCCAGGCTATGGGAAATGGTGGGGCAGACGCCGCGGTGATCGATCGATATCGCCCAGGCAGGCCCGTCGGCCGCTGATGCTGGCCAGCTATTAGTGAGCCATCCGCATAGCCGCATGCGGATTCGCGGTCTTCCGAATGAACAGCCGACGTAATAGATTTCCGGGCATTACGTTTCGTAGGGACGCAGGCTTCACTCCATATGACCCAAGAATCAGCGGCATCCGAAACCCTCTCTGTTCACCAACAAGCCATCGTCCCCATCGCCGCCTTCGCCGCCACCGGCGGCATCGACAAGTTGAGCGTGGCCCTGGAACAAGGACTCGACGCCGGCCTGACCGTGAGCGATACGCGGGAAATCCTGGTACAGGTCTACGCGTACGCGGGCTTCCCACGTAGCCTCAATGCCCTCGGCGCCTTCATGAAAGTGTTGGAGTCGCGCAAGGAACAAGGTATTCGTGACGTGGCCGGACAGCCCCCGAGCCGGGCCATCCCCAAGGGCGACGCATTGCTTGCCGCGGGAACCGCCAACCAGACCCGGTTGGCGGGCGGCCCCGTCAAGGGACCCGTATTCGACTTCGCGCCGGCAATCGACGAGTACATCAAGACCCATGTGTTCGGTGACATCTTCGAGCGCGACAACCTCGACTGGCAAAGCCGTGAACTCGCCACCGTTTCCATGTTGGCGGCGCTGTCCGGAGTGGAGTCGCAACTGCAAGCTCACATGCGCATCTGCATGAATATCGGAATTTCGGCGAGTCAATTAGGTCGACTCGTCCAAACGTTGGCCGATCGTGTGGACGTCGAAGCGTCGAGGCGGGCACATGACGCCTTGGAGCGGCAGCTAGCCTCCGCGTAAGGGCGTTTACCCGGCTATCCGGTGACCGGCAAAAAACTCCACCACGCTCCAGGGTGAGCGGTCGTTGAAGAACAGCCGGAGATTCTGGTCCGACTCGGCCGCCGTGGTGGCGCTGCGAGGAAAGAGGTCCTTCTCGTACGCGGCGAGCGCGGCTTCGACATCCTCCGGATGGGCGACGATGGCCTTCGCCAGCTCCGCGCCGTCGAACATGGCCAGGTTCGCACCTTCACCGGCGAAGGGTGACATCAGGTGTGCGGCATCGCCGAGCAACGTCACGCCGCGCACGCGATCCCAGCGGTGGTGGATGGGGAGGGCATGGATGGGGCGGGGTACGGGTGGGGTTTCGCTGTGCCGGATGAGCGCGGTCAGTTCGGGCGCCCAGTCGTCGAACTCTTCCGCGACGCGCGCCAATGCGGCCGCCGGATCGGAGAAGTCGATGCTGGCGATCCATTCTTCAGGCATGTTCAATGCCACGTAGGCATGCAACGTGGCGTTGGCCTCGCGGTGCGCGAGGATGCCTTTGCCCGGAGCGATCGCCAACAGCGTGCCGCCACCCACGGCTTTCGCGGTGGCCTTGTAGCGAGTGTCGCTATCGAAAAGGTACGTCTCGATGAACGACGTGCCGAGATAGGCAGGCGTGGCGCTGGAGAGGAGAGGGCGGACCCTCGACCAGGCGCCATCGGCACCCACGAGAAGCCCGGCGGTCGTCGTCGAGCCATTGGCGAACGTGAGGAAGTGCCGTCCGTCACCGATCGGACTCGCCGTGGTTAGCTTGTGTCCCCACTGGATCGTCCCGGCGGGAAGTGAGTCGAGCAGAATGCGGCGAAGGTCGCCGCGGTGCACTTCGGGCCGGCTGCCGTTGCCCTCGTCCAGGTCATCGAGCAGGACGGTGCCGTGCTTGTCGAGCACCCTCTGGGCATCGGCACCCGTCTGGATGATCCCGAGGAAGGCGTCGTAGAGTTCCGCGGCCTTGAGGGCAAGCTGGCCGTTGTACTCGTGGATATCGAGCATTCCTCCTTGCATGCGAGCGTCCGCCGAGGCTTCCGCTTCATAGATGGTCGCTGCGATGCCGTGCAGGTGAAGGATTCTCGCGAGCGTCAGGCCGCCGAGGCCGGCACCGACGATGGCGATAGGGGACTTCATGAGCCTGCTCCACGAACGAACCAGCGGGCAGCTGCTTCGTGCAGCTCGCCGACATCGGCGGCGCTTTCCGAAGCCCATGCGACGTACCCATCCGGGCGTATCAAGAGGGCACTCAATCCGAAGGATGCCTTCGGGCGGCCTGCGACATAGGCGATGCGATCGCCGTAGTCGCCGGCGAACCTTTCGAGCGAGACGTTTTTCCCGAAATCGAGGAGGACACCACGGCCGTCATGCATCAGCTCACCCATCGTCCTGCCGTCTTCGAATTCGAACTCGGGAACACCGAGGCCCAGCAAGGGATGCCCGTCGCCGAAGGGATACCGGGTGGAAAGGCCCCACACTTTTCCAGCGAAATAGGTCGCGCCATCGCGTGTATCCATGAGGTCGCGGACGATGGCGTTCAGCGCGCGGGCGTGCGGCTCGGGTCGCATGATGGCGACCTGTGCGCGTGACCAGTCGAGCACCTTCTCGCCGATCGGGTGCCGTTCCGCCTGATAGCTGTCCAGCAGGCCGGCGGGTGCCTTGTTTTTGATGGCTGCGGCAAGCTTCCAACCGAGGTTCATCGCATCGCCCAGACCCAGGTTGAGCCCCTGGCCGCCAAGTGGCGAATGGATATGCGCGGCATCGCCTGCGAGGAAAACGCGGTCCTTGCGATAAGCCGTGGCCTGCCGCGCGCGATCGGTCCATGTCGTCGCGATGTGCAAGGCGTCGATGGTCACGTCGGTGCCGGAGATGCGCCTCAAGACATCCTGCACGTGTTCGCGGGTGATGGGCATTCCGCCCGCATGGAACGCACCGCCGTCAAAATCCTGTATCGCCAGGTGACCCGGTTGCGACTGCAGGTACATCCCGCGGGGCGTCATGTTGCGGCCCGGCTTCAGCTTCTCCGGATCGGCGATGTCCACCTTCGCCGTATAGCCCGTGAACTCCGGTTCGGTACCGGCGAAATCGAAGCCGGCCAGCTTGCGAACGGCACTGCGGCTTCCATCGCAGCCCACGAGCCATCGGCCTTCGAAAACCCGCTCGTGAGAATGCACGGCAACCCCATGCCCGGTCTGATGAAAGCCCGTCACGGCATGCCCCCGCAGGATGCGGACGCCAAGGATTTCCGCGCGCCGGGCCAGTACGGATTCGAGCTCTTCCATTTCCGACAGCAAATGGGTGGGCATCGAGCCCGGCAGGCGATACGGCCATCGAGCGGTGTCGATATCGTCGTCATGAAAGGGGATGCCGGCGAAATGCCCCGCTTGCCGGCGCGGCCCCAGCCCAACATGTTGATGCGGAGTCTGGATGCGCTTGTGGATCTGCAGTTCATGCAGCAGTCCGCGCCGGTGAAGGGCCTCGGTCGTGGGCGCCGAGAGGCCGCGTATCCCGAAGGGCACCCGTTTCAGCGGTGAGTCGGGGTCTTCGGCCCTTTCCAGCACCAGCACGGAGCATTGGGCCAGGGTCAGCTCGCAGGCGAGGAACAGGCCCACCGGGCCGGCGCCGGAAATGATCGCGTCGTAGTTTTCGTCATGATGGAACGTCATTCCATCATATTGGAACGGCGTTCCATCTATGTCAACATATGGGGCATGGGCAAACGTGTACGACGAGAAGAATCGCTATCGCGGGACCGCATCATCGAGGCGTCGATCGCGCTCCTGGACAGCCGTGGAGAAGGCGGGCTGACCTTTCGCGCGCTCTCCGAGCGGTTGGCGACCGGGGCCGGCGCCATCTATTGGCATGTCGAGAACAAGGGCGACTTGCTGACCGCAGCCTGTGATGCGGTCGTCGCGCGCACGATGGCGCCGTGCGCGGCCGGAGCCTCGCCTGAAGACACCATCCGCGCCTTGGCCCTCGGCCTGTTCGACGCGATAGACGCGCATCCCTGGGTCGGCTCGACACTCACGCGCGCGGCGGGGCAGGCGCCCATGCTGCGGATCGTCGAATGCCTGGGCCAGCAGGTCCGCGCCCTCGGCCTGTCCGATGAAGGCCAATGGACGGCAGCGTCGGCGCTGTTGCACTACATCCTGGGCGTTGCCGGGCAGAACGCCGCGAACACGCACTTCGCCCGTGCGCACGACATCGACCGCGCTGATTTTCTGGGAGCGATGGCAACCGTCTGGTCCCAACTCGACCCGAACGACTATCCCTTCACGCGCAGCGTCGCCGATCGCATGCGCGAGCACGACGACCGTGCCGACTTCCTCGCGGGGGTCGAGCTCATTTTGTGCGGCATCGCGTCACAAGGCGGGCGCTGACGTGCGCGTTTCCGGCGGGTTCGACACGTCCGGCCGGTGTGGCTAAAGTCGCGGGGGATGCCACCCCCCGACCACGGAGAAGCGAGATGACCGACGGTAAATTCACGAACTGTCTGTTGTTCCATGGCGACGAAGCGCGCAAGGCCGCGGAGTTCTACGCGGCGACATTCCCGGATAGCCATGTGGGTGCCGCGACGGACCATCCTGGCGGCCCGCCGGGCACCGAGTTGATCGTCGAGTTCACCGTGCTCGGCCAGGCCTTCGTCGGCATCAACGGCGGGCCGGACATCAAGGCCAACGAATCGGTCAGCTTCATGATCCTGACCGACGACCAGGCCGAAACGGATCGCTACTGGAACGCCATCGTCGACGGTGGCGGCGAGGAGAGTGTCTGCGGCTGGTGCAAGGACCGCTGGGGCTACTCCTGGCAGATCACGCCACGCGCCTTGCTCGCGGCGATGAGCCACCCTGATCGCGCCACCGCCAAGCGGGCGATGGAGGCCATGATGTCGATGCGCAAGATCGATATCGCGAAGATCGAGGCGGCCGTTCGCGGCGGCTAAGACGGTACGTTGCGCTGCAAGAAGCCATGGACGGCTTCGGCGATGTGCTCCGGATGCGTCTCGACAAGCCAGTGCCCGCCGTCGAAGTAGTCGATCGTGATGTCCTCGACGTCGCGGCGAAAGGCCTCCGCCTGTTCCGGCCCGTAATACTGGTCACCTTTTCCCCACAGGACCTGGGTGGGAACCCGAGACTGGCGCAGCCAGGCCTGGACCTGCGGATAGAACGCGACGTTGCTCGAATAATCGCGATGAAGATCGAGCATGGCCTCGGCGACACCCGGCCTCCGGATGTGATCGCAGGCGAGGCGAATCACGGACGGATCGATGCGTTCGACGATATGCGCGGGAAGGTTTTCGACGAATTCACGGCGGATACCACTCTCGTTGAGCAGTGAAGCGCGCATGCTTTCCCGATTGCCAGCCGATGGATCGCGCCAATAGGTTTCGGCCGCCGACCAGGCGTCCGTGCGTCCGGGTTCGAAATAGGCTTCGCTGTTCTGGATGATGACCGCCGCTGGCCGCACCGTTCCGTTTGCCAGCAATCGGTAGCCGGCCTGTGCTCCGTAATCGTGGAGGTATACGGCGCGGGGTTCGATCTGCATGGTTTGGATGAAGCGGCCGATCACCTCGGCGAAATGATCGAAGGTGTAGGCAAAATGGCGGTGGTCGGGGACCGCGCTGAAACCGAAGCCCGGAAAATCGGGTGCGACAAGCCGCCAGCGATCGGCCAAGCGGGAGAAGACGTGACGGAATTGCACGGACGACGAGGGAAAGCCGTGAAGCAGAAGCAACACCGGCGCATTTTCCGGCCCCGCCTCGCGGTAGAAGAGCCGCGTATCGTCGACGGTGATGTATCGGTGCACTGGCGAAGACAGGGTGCGCATGTTCCGTCCCGTGTCGAGTCCGGCTTTCGTGGGTGCGGATCATCGCGCATCGTGTGCGACGGCGGGGTTTATTCCCCGGCAAGGTAATGTCCTGCTAGTCGGTCTTCCGCTTGCCGCCCCGCAGGGGACGCATCATGACGACGGTATCGTCGGGCTGCAGGACCCTCCCGTCTTCGGAACGCGGCCGCATTTTCGCGACGGGGCGCCCCGCCTGACGATCCACGAGGGATACGTGCCGCTCGCCCGGTTCGAAGAAGAAATCCTCACCCCATTGCCTTAGCGCGACGAGCAAGGGAAACAGGCCGCGTCCTTTTTCGGTGAGCACATATTCCTGGTAGGCGCTGCCGTCCGAGGCGGGCACCGCCTCCATGATGCCGTGGGCCACCAGGTGCTTCAGCCGGGCCGCCAGGATGTTCTTGGCCAGGCCGAGGCTCTTCTGGAATTCGCCGAAGCGGCGCAGGCCGCCGAACGCATCGCGGACGATCAGCAGCGACCAGCCGTCGCCGATCGCATCGAGCGGGCGCGCGACGCCGCACGCCGAGTCTTCATGGGTGATTCTCTTGACCATGGTTGCAAGGTAAAACCTCGTCTGCTAAAAGACAACTGGTTTTATATTGAAACCATAATTCCTCAACCAGGATTTACCCATGATTCGTTCCGATGCATCCTTCGATGGCACGTTTCCCTTCATGCCCCGATTCACCCAGGCCGCGGGTTTCCGCATGCACTACGTGGACGAGGGGCCGCGCGATGGCGAGGTCGTCCTGTGCCTGCATGGCGAGCCGACATGGGGCTATCTGTTCCGGCATCTCGTGCATGCCCTGGCCGGCACACACCGGGTCGTGGTTCCCGACCACATGGGCTTCGGCAAGAGCGAGACACCGGCGAACCGTACCTACTGGCTGCAGGACCACATCGACAACCTCGAACGCTTCGTGTTGTCGCTGGACCTGACGGCCATCACGCTGGTTCTTCACGATTTCGGCGGCCCGGTCGGCATGGGGCTTGCGGCACGCCACCCCGGACGCATTCGCCGTGTCATCTCGACCAACGGCCCGACGCCCTTCGGGCAAGCGGGACTCGACGAGCGCCTGGTGGCGAACGCCCGGACGTCACCGTGGTTCCAGTGGATCGTGGAAGCCGACGCTCGCGGTCGTCTCGAGAACGTACTGGGGGAACTGGGCTACAACATATTGAGCACGTTGAAGCTCAACGGCTTCGAAAACCATGCGTTGATCGACGACACGTGGTTGCGCGCCTATGGGTCTCACTTCGAAACGCCGGCGGATTGCGCCGGTGCGATCGGTTGGGCCAAGGGCTTCGCCACGGGCGCACATCGCATGGAGGCTCCCGACGCCAGCGCCGTGCGCATGCTTTCATCGAGGCCCGCGCTGGCGGTCTGGGGGACGGCCGACCGTACCTTGCAGGCCGAGCATTTCCTTCCGCTCTTCAGCGAAGTGTTTCCGGATGCGCCCGTGCACACGCTCGGCGGTGTCGGGCACTACAGCCTGGAAGACGCACCAGGGCCGATCGCCCGTTTGATCGGCGAATTCCTGGCGCGAACCTGATCATTCCGGCCGTGTCGCCACGCCATCCAGTTCCGTCATCACGTCGTCGGGCAGATCCAACGCCGTCACGGCGAGGTTTTCCCGAAGGTGTGCGACGGAGGACGTGCCGGGAATGAGCAGGATGTTCGGTGCTCGGCGAAGCAGCCAGGCGAGCGCCACCTGCATCGGCGTGGCGTCCAGGCGCCGCGCCACGTCGGAAAGGAGGGACGACTGCAACGGGCTGAAACCACCCAGGGGAAAGAACGGCACGTAAGCGATGCCTTGGCTGGCGAGTTCGTCGATGAGTGCATCGTCGCCGCGGTGCGCGAGGTTGTACTGGTTCTGCACGCACACGATCTCGCAGATCCGTCGTCCTTCCGCGACCTGCGCCGACGTGACATTGCTCAGCCCGACGTGGCGCACGAGGCCCTGCCGCTGGAGTTCGGCCAGCGTGGTGAGAGGCGCTTCGATCGAACCTTCCGCCGGGCCGTGCACGTCGAACATGACGCGCAGGTTGACCACGTCGAGCACGTCGAGGCCGAGGTTGCGGAGGTTGTCGTGGACCGCCTGGGTGAGTTCCTTCGCCGAGAAGGCCGGGCGCCACGACTTATCCTCGCCGCGCAGGGCACCGATCTTGGTGACGATGACGAGGTCGTCGGGGTAGGGCGCCAGCGCCTCGCGAATCAAACGGTTGGTAACGTGCGGGCCGTAGAAATCGCTGGTGTCGATGTGGTTCACGCCGGAAGCGATGGCTTCACGCAACACGGCCACCGCCGCGTCATGGTCCTTGGTCGGGCCGAACACGCCGGGGCCGGCGAGTTGCATGGCGCCGTAGCCCAGGCGCTTCACCTGGCGGTCGCCGAGGGTGAAGGTTCCGGACGGGTCGATGCTGGACATGGAGGTATCTCTTCGAAGGCGGATGAGCCACGAAGATAGCCACTCTCCACCATTCCGATAATCCGGCACAATCCGCACGGGCTGTACGGAGCGGCGAACGATGAAAGTCGACCTGAACGATCTGAACGCGCTCGTCGCGGTGGCGCGGGCCGGCGGATTCCGTGAAGCGGCGCGGGCGAACGGGACCAGCGCATCCAGCCTCAGCGAAGCGGTGCGCCGCCTGGAGGCACAGGTAGGTGTCCGCTTGCTCAACCGGACGACCCGTAGCGTCGCCCCCACCGATGCGGGCAAGGGCTTGTTGTCGCGGTTAGCCCCCGCATTGACCGAAGTGGAAGCGGCGCTCGAGACGGTGAACGACTTCCGCGACCGGCCGGCGGGGACGCTCCGCTTGAACGTGCCCGTGGTCGCGGCACGGCTGGTGCTGCCCGCGATCGTGCCACCGTTCCTCGCCGCCTACCCGGACATCCGCCTCGAGATCATCGCCGAGGAGAACTTCGTCGACATCCTCGAAGCCGGATGCGACGCAGGCATTCGCTACGACGAGCGCCTGGAACAGGACATGATCGCGGTCCCGATCGGCCCGCGCGTGCAGCGCTTCGCCACGGCCGCCGCACCATCGTATCTCGCGCGTCGTGGCCGTCCGGAGCATCCGCACGACCTTCTCCACCACGCGTGCCTGCGGGGCCGGTTCCCGAGCGGCACGATTCCACCGTGGGAATTCGAACGCGATGGCGAGGTCGTTCGGGTCGATCCCACCGGACAGTTGATCGTGCGGATCGGCGGCGGCGCCGATCTCAATGTCGACGCCGCGCTCGCGGGCACCGGCATCATCTACCTCTTCGAGGACTGGCTTCGCCCTCACTTGGACAGCGGCGCGCTCGAACCGATCCTCGAGCCATGGTGGCAGAGCTTTTCGGGACCCTTCCTCTATTACCCCGGGCGGCGACTCGTGCCGCCGCCGCTCAAGGCATTCGTGGATTTCATTCGCGCTTTTGCCGTCTAGACATTCATCAGGCGGGGCCGAAGGTATTCCTCCAGCGCATCGAGATGGCTTGTCGAAACGATCGCGCCGACATAGCCGTCCGGTCGAACGAGTATCCAACTGCCCGGCGAGGGTGTGTACGCATCGACGAAGTGCCCACCATCGTCGATCAGGTCGCCACGCGCGCCGAACGTGTGGATGTGCAGACCCTCGCGTGGTGGAACCGCGTCGCGTTCCACCTCGTAGCCCAATAGCGTCCAGTGCGTTCCCTTGAACAGCTGGAACAGGCGCGTGGGCATGCCCGCCGCTCCACGCACGGGCGCATCGGGGGCACGGTCGCCTGCCGCGAGGCCCCTTGCCCGCTTGGGACTCTCCAATGCAAGCGCCGACCGCGGGTAACCGAGGTCGAGCTGGCGAACCTCACGGCCACGCCGCAAATCGCCACGCTTGAGTGAGTCGAGCAGTTGCGTCGAGAGACCGAGCATGTCGGCGGCGATAGGACGGCGTTCCTGCTCGTAACTGTCGAGCAAGGCATCGGGCGCGCCCGCGATCACCGCCGAGAGTTTCCAACCCAGGTTATAGGCGTCCTGAACGCTGGTATTGAGGCCTTGTCCCCCGGTCGGTGGATGCGTGTGGGCGGCATCGCCGGCGAGGAAAACGCGGCCCGCCCGATAGCGATCGGCAAGCCGCGCATGCATGTGGAAGGCCGAAGCCCAGGCCACCGAAACGATGCGGATGTCGTCACGGCCCGTACGCTCGGCGACCATGGCCGCGAGGCCTTCTACAGACAGTTCGATGTCCCCTTCCAACGGTACCGGAGCCTGTATCTGGAACACGTCGGTCCCGGCGAGCGGGCATATCGCGATCTGCCTCTGTGGATCGTTTTCGCGGAACCGGTGCCACGCGTCCCGATCGAGACCCGTCAACACCACGTCGGCCACCAGGCCGCGTGCGCCCAGGGTCTTTCCGGGGAAATCGATGCCCGCCATCTGGCGCACGGTGCTCCGGCCGCCATCGGTGCCCACGAGGTAACGGGCATGGAAGGTTTGCTCGCCTTGCGGACCCGCGATCCGGACGGAGACGCCGTCGGCATCCTGTTCGAACCCTACGAGGGTGTGCCCGAAGGCGGGCCGATGGCCGAGTTCGGCCAGTCGCTCGCGCATCACCCGCTCGGTGAGGTACTGCGGCAGCATCACGGCGGCGGGGTAGGGCTCGGCGGGCGTGGGGTCCACGTGTTCCATCAGCACGGATTCGGTATACCCGCCGTCGTCGCGATACGAGCGCGGCGAGGGATAGGGGCCACCCGCCGCCACGATGCGCTCCAGGATGCCGAGGTCCTCGAAAACTTCCAGCGTCCGCGGCTGGAGGCCCTTGCCACGAGAGCCATGGAAGGGCGTTTCCTTTTGTTCGACGAGGCGGAACGAGACGCCGCGCCGCGCCAGTTCGATGGCGAGCGTGAGGCCACTCGCGCCCGCGCCGCAGATGAGTACGTCCACCCTGGTGTCGTTCGTCACGTCCGCTCCTTTATGTGTAATATGCATACAAGTGGAGGAGAGGGTATGCCTGCGAAGAAAAATGTGCAAGATACACATATGTCGGCCCGGATACGCGCATTGCATGGCGCGTTGCTGAGCATCGTCAACGTCATCAATCGCCCCGAAGGCGACGACAGGTTGATCGGCGAAGCCGGCATCTCGCTCGATCGAGCCTTGTTTCCGCTCCTGGTGGTGGTCGAGCGCTTCGGACCTATCGGCGTCGTCGATCTCGCCGGACGAGTGGGGCGTGACTACACCACCGTCAGCCGGCAACTGGCGAAGCTGGAAAGCCTTGGCCTGGTCGAGCGCCGCACGGGCGGCGAGGACCGCCGCGTGCGCGAGGCCGTGGTCACGCCGAAGGGCCAGGCGATGACCGACGCCCTGGACGCCGCCCGTGAGCGTCTCGGTCGAAAGCTCCTCGCGAGTTGGGAGGAGAAGGAACTGGATGAACTCGTGCGCTTGCTACAGAAGTTCGCGAGGGATATCGAGATCGTGTCCGCGCTGTGAGTTCAGGCGCCCTGGATGCCCTTCAGGTACGCGCAAAACATGTCGGCCATGGCATCGGCGTACGCCTCGATCTCCGCGGGCGTGCGTGGCGTTTCCGAAAACTGCTTGCCCACCGCGCCGAACGTCGTCGTGATCAGGTCGCCGGCGAGCGTGCGGACCGCTTCCGGAGCATCAGGCAGCGCTTCCCGCATGAAGGCCTGGATCGTGCGTTCGCCCGCTGCCTTCGCTTCCCGCGCTTCGGGCGCGTCGCGATAGAGCGGGGCGGCATCGTTCAGGGCCACGCGCATCGCGGCCTCTTCGCACTCGGAATGAATAAAGGCATGGACGAGGGTGCGCAGGCGTGCCAGTGGTGGATGGCGCGTGTCCTCGAGGATCTCGCATAGCAGGTCCGTCGTCTGCCGCCATTCATCGCTCTGCAGGCGGAAGAGGATGGCCGCCTTGTTCGGAAAATACTGGTAGAGCGAACCGATGCTGACGCCCGCTTTCTCGGCCACCCGGGCCGTGGTGAAACGGTGCGCGCCTTCCTTGGCCAAAACCTGAGCCGCGGCTTCCAGGATGGTCGCGACGAGGCCTGACGAGCGAGCCTGTTTGGGCTGTTTTCGCGAGGAAATAGGCGGATTCTTGCGATCGGTCATGGACGGCGCCGTAATGCGATTAGAAAACGCGAGTAAACCATCGCATTCTAATCCGGCGCAAACACGAGCGCATTTCAGACCGGAGAAACCGCATGTCCACCCTTACCGCCACGCCGCTTGCCACGCTGATCGACCGCCTGTTCCACGAGGCGGACCAGACCTCCCCGGCAGCCGCCCCCGCCATCGCCGAACTCTCGCGCGACGACCATGAGCGCCTCATGCGCAGCACCACCGAATACCTGGACTTCTATGGGCGCCTGAAGGACATGCCGCTGGCCGTGTCCCGCGAGACGGGCAAGCTGCTCTACATGCTGGCGCGTGGTTGCGGCGCACGGACGATCGTCGAGTTCGGCACCTCGTTCGGCATCTCGACCCTGCACCTTGCCGCGGCCCTGCGCGATAACGGCGGTGGCCGCCTCATCACCACGGAGTTCGAGCCGTCCAAGGTGGCACGGGCCCGGGATAACCTCATTGCCGGGGGGCTCGCCGACCTGGTCGAGATCCGCGAGGGCGATGCGCTGAAGACGTTGGCCACTAATCTTCCCGAAAGCATCGACCTGCTCCTGCTCGACGGTGCCAAGGCCCTCTATCCCGCGGTCCTCGACCTGGTGGAAAGCCGCCTGCGGCCGGGCGCTTTCATCGTCGCCGACAACGCCGATTACAGTCCCGACTACGTCGCACGCGTGCGTTCCCCGGCGCGTAGCTACCTGTCGATGCCGTTCGATGGGGATGTCGAGTTGTCTGTGCGTATCTAGGGGTCGCCTTACTCCTGACTATCAGTTATGTACGCTTCGTAATACATTAAGTTCACTTAAGGCATTACGAAGCATACAAATGGCTACCCCGCATGCCGCCTCCGCAGGTGTGCGCCGGGCTCTCCGGAAGCTCGGTGCCGACATACATGACGCCCGTATCCGCCGACACCTGACGATGGCGGTCGTGGCCGATCGCGCCTTCACGACCCGGGCGACGTTGCAGCGCGTAGAGGCTGGCGATCCTGCGGTCGGAATGGGTATCTATGCCTCGGTACTCCAGGCTCTCGGCTTGCTGGACGGCCTGGCCGGAGCCGCTGATATAGCCGCCGACAGCCAAGGCCAACTTCTCGTCGCTTCAAGGTCTCCCAAGCGCGTGCGGTTCCCGCGCGAAAGGAAAACCGATGTCTGACGTGGAGGTTCACATCGAACTTGCGGGTATAACCCAATCGGTGGGCCTGCTTCGGCATCACGTCTCCGGGCGAGGTGAAACCGCCACGTTCGAGTACAGCGAGGAGTGGCTCGGTTGCGACGCGCGGTTTTCTATCGAGCCGGCACTGCATCTGTCGAAGGGCGTCTTCGCACCGCCGGCGGGTCAACCTCTGTTCGGTTCACTAGGCGATTCAGCACCGGACACCTGGGGGCGGGCGGTTGATGCAACGTGCGGAACGACGAAATGCCGAGCACGAGGGAAGCTGTCATAAAAGGGGACGGAACATGACGAAGGTACGTGTCGCTGGATTCACCGTGTCGCTGGACGGTTTCGCGGCCGGACCCGAACAAAGCCTGGATCATCCCCTCGGGCTGGGAGGCGAGGCGTTGCACCGATGGCTGGTCGGCACGAAAACCTTTCATGCGATGACGGGCGAGGAAGGCGGCACGTCGGGGGTCGACGAGACGTATGCCGCGCGATCCATGCAAGGCATGGGCGCCTGGATTCTCGGCCGCAACATGTTCGGCCCCGTTCGCGGCCCGTGGCCCGACGACAGTTGGAAGGGTTGGTGGGGCGACACGCCGCCTTATCATTGCCCTGTCTTCGTCCTGACACGGTATGCGCGGGCACCCGTCGAAATGGGCGGCGGCACGATCTTCCACTTCGTGACCGGTGGCATCGACGAAGCGCTTGCACGCGCCAGGGAAGCGGCCGGAGGAGCCGATATCCGCATCGGCGGAGGTGCCTCGACCATCCGCCAATACCTGCAAGCCGGCGCGATCGACGAACTGCACCTGGCCATCTCGCCGGTGTTGCTCGGCCGGGGTGAAGCATTGTTCGAGGGCATCGATCTTCCCGCCCTGGGCTACACGGTGGTCGAGCATGCCCAGGGCGAGAACGCCATGCACGTCGTGCTGGCTCGTCAAGCGCCTCCGAAATAAGCCGGCTGGTCGACATCGGCGAGCAAGCCTGGCTGCGTCGGCTGCCAGCCGAGTTGCGCGCGCGTCCGTTCACTCGATGTCGGCGCGTCGATCCCGGCGAACATGGCGAACCAACCGAAGTGGGCCTGCGCTTCCTCGACTGTCTTGCCCGCGACGGGAACGCCCAGGCGGCGGCCGATCACCGCGGCGATGTCCCGGAACAGCACGCCTTCTTCGGCGATGGCATGGAAGCGGCCACCGACCGCATTGGCATCCAGGGCGAGCCGGTACAGGCGCGCGGCGTCGACGCGATGCACGGCCGGCCAGCGGTTGGTTCCTTCGCCGATATATGCGGCCACGCCTTTCTCGCGTGCGAACTGGATAAGGCGAGGCACGAACCCGTGATCGCCTTCGCCGTGCACGGAAGGAGGAAGGCGAACCACCGATGCGTGCACGCCACGTGCCGCGAGTTCGAACGCCGTCGTTTCCGATGCACGGGGATAGGTGCTGGAGGTCGGCACGGGGCCGTCTTCTTCCGTGGCGAGGCGACCATGGGCGAGATGCGCGACGCCAGAGGTGACCAGCAGCGGACGCTGTGAACCCTGAAGAGCATCGCCGAGCGCCAGGATGGCGGCGCGATCCATCGCGCAATTCTCCGCGAAGCGGGAGAAATCATGGTTGAAGCCCGCATGGATCACGGCGTCCACCATGGATGCCCCGCGGCGCAGGCTGTCCAGGTCCTCCAGCGACCCACGATGCACTTCCACGCCTGCGTCGCGCAACGACGCGGCGCCCGCGTCGGAGCGGGCGAGACCGAGCACGGCATGTCCCGCGTTTCGCAATTCCTTCACGACGGCCGAGCCGACGAAACCCGTCGCACCTGTCACGAATACACGCATGGAAATCTCCCATCGATCGAATGATGGGCGTACTCTCCGCAGATGGTCGATCGGGGTGAAGTAGTGACGTTATACGGGTATGGGAACTAACACGATGAGTGTGCCGCTTGCCAAGGACAACGCGCTCGGAGAATTCCTGAGGGACCGCCGCGAGAAACTCGACGCGGCCGCCCTGGGATTCCCGTCGGTACGGCGGCGTACACCGGGCTTACGCCGCGAAGAAGTCGCCCAACGTGCCAACGTCAGCGCCACCTGGTACACGTGGCTCGAACAGGGGAGAGGTGGCGCGCCATCGGCCGACGTGCTCGACCGCATCGCACGCGCGCTCATGCTTACCGATGTCGAACGCGAGCATCTCTTCCTTCTCGGCCTGGGCCGGCCGCCGGAGGTTCGCTATCAGGCGATGGGGGACGTGACGCCGCGCTTGCAGCGCGTGCTCGATGCCTTCGAACTCTGTCCGGCCATCGTGCGCACCGCCACGTGGGACGTGGTCGCCTGGAATCGCGCCGCCGCGGCGGTCCTGACCGACTACGGCGAACTCATGGCCGCGGACCGCAACATCCTGCGCCTCATGTTCTCCCATGCCCGCGTCAGGGAGCGGCAGCTCGACTGGGAGAGCGTCGCGCGCTTCGTCGTCGCGTCGTTCCGTGCGGACGTCGCGCGCGCGGGGGCATCCAGGGAGATCGAATCCTTCGTCGCCGAGATGCGCAGCCAGAGCGCCGAGTTCGATGCGATGTGGCGCAACCATGACGTGAGTGGCCATGGCGGGGGAACGAAGGTCTTTCGCCACGCGGACGGTGGCCTGTTGACGATGGAATACTCCGCGTTCACGGTCGATGGCCGGCCCGACCTCAGCATGATCGTCTACAACCCCGTCGCGCCGGAGGATGCGGCACGCATAAGGGCGCTCCTCGCCGCATCGCCGGGTTGAGGAAGGGTTGCCAATCCCTTCCGCGACACCATGTGGTGGGCTTGCACCTTCGAAAAACCCTTCAGGAGAACCACCATGGCGCAACCCGCGCTGTTCAAGCCGATCCAGGTACGTCGCCTGGAGTTGCCCAACCGCATCGTCATCGCGCCGATGTGCCAGTACTCGGCCGAGAACGGCCGGATGACCGATTGGCACCAGATACACCTCGGCCAGCTCGCCATGTCCGGTGCATCGCTGCTGACGATCGAGGCGACGGGCGTGCTGCCCGAAGGCCGCATCACGTGGGGCGACGTCGGCCTTTACGACGACGCGACCGAGGAAGCGATGCGGCGCACCCTCGAAAGCGTTCGCCGCTGGTCCCACACCGCGATCGGCATCCAGCTCGGTCACGCGGGACGCAAGGCGTCCACGGAGGTTCCCTGGGCGGGTGGGCACCAGCTCCCGCCGGACGATCCGCACGGATGGCAGACGGTCGCGCCATCGGCCATCCCGTTCAATGAAGGCGACGTGGCCCCGGTGGCCCTGGACCGCGAGGGCATGGTCCGTATCCGTGACGCCTTCGCGGCGGCGGCGGTCCGCGCCGCGCGGTTGGGGCTGGACTTCGTCCAGTTGCACGGTGCGCACGGCTACCTGTTGCACCAGTTCCTCTCGCCCTTGTCGAACCAGCGCACCGATGAATACGGCGGCTCGTTGGAGAACCGCATGCGTTTCCCGCTCGAGGTCTTCGAGGCGGTGCGCGCGGCATTCCCCGTCGACCGGGCGGTCACCATGCGTGTATCGGCCACCGACTGGGTGGAAGGCGGCTGGGACCTGGAGCAGACGATCGCCTTCGCCCGGGCGCTGGAAGCGCGTGGCTGCGATGCCGTCCATGTTTCCACCGGCGGGCTCCATCCCGCGCAGCGCATTCCCGCCGGCCCGAGTTACCAGGTGCCGTTCGCGCGCGCCGTGAAGCAGGCGGTGAAGATGCCGGTGGTGACCGTCGGCCTCATCACCAGCGCCGAGCAGGCCGAGGCGATCGTCGCCACCGGCGACGCGGACATGGTGGCCCTGGCGCGCACCATCCTCTACGACCCCCGCTGGCCCTGGCATGCGGCAGCCGAGTTGGG